>Ga0207010_1039_pt1 | contig 32532 bp, 31 predicted proteins | sample Alteio_BWMinCont_82_FD_153465 | JGI IMG/M metagenome (GOLD analysis project Ga0207010, IMG submission 153465) | Enriched cells from forest soil in Barre Woods Harvard Forest LTER site, Petersham, Massachusetts, United States -... | ecosystem: Environmental > Terrestrial > Soil > Temperate forest >...
TATCAAATCAGCGCGCCATGAATTATCTTCAACTCCTGATGTATCTTCAATTCCATCTATTCCTTATGGGCGTAAATAATAATTTTATTAAATTATCGTCGCGGCCGCGCGTGATTATGTTCTTCTTCATATTGCTTTAACTTATTTACAAGCTCATCTACTATTTCGGGCTTTAAAATACCTCTTTTTCCCATTTCATAAATAAAATCTTTAGCATCCTCTAAACAGTTAAACTTAAAAATAATAACTTTAGTTGGAGGAGATTTTTCTAATTTAGATTTTTGAACATTAGATAATTTTTGATAATTAGAGCTTTTTTTAAAGTTTTCAAAAGATTGTTCTATTACTTTAAAAGTATCAGAATCATATTTCCTTTTGTTAGAAAAATCTAAATAAATCTTTTTTAATTTTTCTATATTTTCTATTTCCCCAATTTCTATTAATTCATCACTCCCATCAGTAAGAAGAAGCTTAATTGATTTTCGTGGCTGCATTTTTAAATACCTAATATAAAAAATTTGATGCTAATTATAGCATATATATTCTATTTTTTTAAATGTATAGAAATGTAAATGACTTACAATCTGCTAAGTACTCATTATAACCTATTGTAATATAATAAATTTGACTACTGTTATCGAGAATGTTCCTTATGGATAGCGATATAATTTAAAAAATATAGATAAAAATCAATCAGTTATGTAAATTTACATAATATCTTATTTAATTCAACAATCTATTAGTTAAAGATATTTTGAATAATGGGACAAAGTTTAATAGGTTGACTACCATCACACAGCAATAATAATTTTTTCAAAGAAGAATGAATTTTTTTTAAATCAAACATTTTTTGTTGTATATCTTGCAGTTTTAAGACTACTTTTTGTCGAACTGCATGACTATTAGGTTGCTTAGAATCATAAATACTTAATAATAATTTGATGTCAGTTAAAGTAAATCCTAAAGTTTTTGCTTTTTGTATAAACTTAATTTTAGGAATAACATTGTCGAAATAAAGTCTGTAACCGTTCGGACTTCTCATGGATGCAGAAATCAATTTAATTTTTTCATAATATCGAATAGTCACAGCGCTAAGATCAGTTTTTTTAGCCAATTTACCAATAGTCAGTATATTCATAAAATTTCAACTCATTTGAATTTTTGCAGCATTTGTTGTCTGGTTTCTAATTGTAGCATTTTTTCTGCGTTGGATGAGTTTCCGCTCAATATTTTATAAGTACTACTTATACCTGTTTTGAAAAGTAAAGCTTTTTTTGCTGGTTTGATAAAAGCGCACGTACTTTCTATTTTTTTTATTTCACCAATCTCTAATTTATTATCTTGTTGTTTTTTAATAATATTTTTTAACACTTGAATAGAAAGCGCACGCTCTATTTCAATCCAAGTATGTCTTACCCTCATGGTTTTATTTTGATAAGTTGTATAATACCGACTATATTTTTCTGTTTCGCGTAAAAAATCGTATTGTTTATCCCATAGCTTCGCATATAAATTCATTAATGAGATATTATCATGGCAAGAAAAAATAAATGAAATTAAAGATATTTTAAAATCAAGAGATGAACTTTCAATTTGAATAGTATCTGCCTGTGTTTTTCCTTCAACCTCAACTTGAACCATCAATTGGTTTCTTAATGCTGGGAATAATTTTTTTTCTTTACTTGTTAGAACAAGCTGATTTAAAGAATATCTTTCAGGAAATTTTAACTCTTCTGACGGCAGTTTACTTATTAATTCAGGTATATCCCATATAAAATGAATGGCATTTTTTTCATTTAATTGAATTTCATCTTTACCTTTATATTGATAAATTATTTTTTTTGATAAAATATCTTTTAAATAATTATCAGTTTCTAAAAAATTTCTAAATATATGTAATGATACAAAATTATTTTGTTTGAAAAAGAAAAAATAAGGCATTTTAATAATAACGCTTTTAAAGCCAACTTCTTGCATTTGCTGGCAAATATTTTTTATTTTTAAATGAGAAGCACTACCTGCTATCATGCCTAGCATACCCTTAGCATTTAATAGATATGCGCATGCTTGTGATGCTTCATTTTTAAAAGATAGCGCCAAACCTCGTATAGCATCATCCCATTGGCAAATAGGTAATCTTTCACAAATAATTAAATCATATTTTTCTGATTTAAATTTTTTCTTAACTTTTTCATAGTCATTTATATCTAAGTGATAAGTAGGATAAGTACCGTTATCTATGTTAATCGTATCATAAACTTCTTTCGGATGGATGCCTGCTGGGTGCACACGCTCTTGATCTGACTCAAATGTAATTTCACCACAGCCTATAATTAATTTTCTTTGCATATGATTGTCTCGAATTTAATAAGAATAGAGCTTAACATTCACCTCAAGGTTAATGTTCAAGTAGATAGGGTGGGTAAAGCGGATGTTTTTTATCCGCGTGCCCACCAAGAAGAGTTGATTTTATTTGGTGGGCACGCAAAAAAGCGCTTTGCCCACCCTACCTTTTAACTTCGCATCTCGAAATACGAGTGGTATATTAGTCCATTTTAATTATCCTAAACTTGAGTATAAGAAGCGATTATCGTAAGCACACCCCTCCCTTTGAAAAATGCGGTATTTGTAAGAGACTCTTTATCATCTTTTAATAATTTCATTGTTGCAACAATAGGATATTTTGTTAAATATTCCTCTGCTTTTATTGCACCAATATAATGACCACCTTTACCTTGATTTATTTCTGGCATATTAATTTCGATAAAGGAAGTCTTAAACAATGGGCGTAAAGCAATATATTTTATTATCGAGTATTAAAGTAATAGATTTATATAAATCCTTCATTGAAAAAAGGACAGTTTAGCTGTAATCTATCACTATAAATAGTGATGGATTAACCCATGATAGATTGCACACTTTAGCCTTGAAAAGATCATTTGGTTAATTTATCGGATACGTAGGACTTTCTATGCATGAAAGAATGACAGCTGAAAATCAGTGGTACAAACAAAAAAATTTCTCTGCTCCTATTATCCATGAAAAGATTGTAATAAGCTAATCGATTCAGATTCATCTGATTTAATAGACTCCAGCTGTCGACTTAGCAAAGGAGAAGTCAATATTATTTTTGATGTTTCTGATGTTTCTACTTTATTCTTACTTTGATCCTGACTAAATACAATACCTAACTTTTCGCATATTTTACTAGTGGAAGTAACTGTAACTGTCCCAACATCGGGAACAGCGCACGTTTCAGTTGTACTGTCTGATAGAGTAAGTTTTTGCTCATCCGGCGCTGGTGATAAAAGCTTTTTTTGAAGCATATCTAGGATGGGTTGAACCTCCTTTGTGAATTTTTCTTTACTGTAACTATTTCCTATGTTATCCAATAACTTCTGATAAATCAAGGTGACTAAACTGTGTAATGTTCTGAATTCTTGAGCAAAATTAATTGGGGATTGAAGATATTCATTGATTAAAGAGAAAAGTTTAATGAATTCAACTGTCAAATTTAAGTTTTTTTTATTGTTTTCATAAAAAATCTTTGCCAGAGTTATCATTGACTGGCAATCTGGGCTGGAGCTTGAAGAGATGGTTATTGCATTAAATAACCGAATATATGAACCCAAATGCTTATGATAATCATTTTTAATCTGTGAGATATACTCTTCCTGACCTTTATCAGACTTTTTCTTTAAATTCTCCAGCTTACGCTCGGTAATTGCTAAGTGATAGCTTGCAAATACTTCATCCAATGCCCCTGGGGGGTTGATGCTTTTATAATAAGGAATAAGAACATCTCTCTCAATAACAGACACATCGTAAAAAGACAAGCTATCGCAGTATTTTTTTGAATTCTCTTGAATATAATCTAAAATATTGTTGAGTGCTATTTTCTCTGCTTCCGAGTATTTAGAATCAACCATCTCTTTTTTAATTGCTTCATATAAACTTCTTTCCTCTTTTTCCAGTTGAGGATACATTTCAGGCATATACGCAAACAATTCTCTTTTTGCACGATCTTTGCTGAGCGTCTTTTCTTTCATGATATGTTGAGTCATGATTTCTTCATTAAAAGATGTATAGGTAGAATCTTCTGCGTTCAGAAGTTTTGCTTGAGTAATATTATTTTTCAGGTTCTTTAAGTAGGCTAGTATTGTGCAGCATCTTTCTTGTAGGGCAATAACCCCAGATTGCTTTCTAACATGGCTTGTCTCTCGCAAAAATACAGAACAAATACGGTCATTAATTATTTGTAATAACGCCTGTTGATCATCTTTAACTTCTAATGCTTGTGGTAAAGCTCTTATGTCTCTTTGTAACTGCATAATTGCTTGCATCAGTGTTTGGTATTGATGAACAGCCTCAGAAAAAATTTTATTTTGATCCAAAAATAACTGATTTTCTTTTACGGTATTTACAAGATGGGTATATTTTTCATCCTCTTCATTTTCAATCTGTTTAAACATCTCCATTTCGTAGATTGCTTTGCTTAAAGCGATACAGTTTTTTATATTTTCTGGTGATTGCGGTATAGCTTCAAAAGCATTTACTATACTTGCAAGATTTGGGTATTCTTTGCTAGTTGAGAGGATGTTTTGTAAAACTAATGCATCAGTGTCTTGAGGATTAATATCTTTTTTTTCAGTCTTACGTGTTTCAATAAATGGATTAATCTTTTCATGAGGATATTTTTTTTCGCTATTCTGACAAGCGCGTAACTTCATTACATTATATCTATAATTATAATCTATTTTATTTTTTTTATCCCCACGGAGTATTCCTATAATGTTGCCTGGTATATTGTCTGAAGTCTTGTGACGGATTTTCAATGTAACCTGAGGTGGAATCAATTGGGGATACTTTGTAAAAAAATTCTTAACTTCTTGTACTATATCCTCTTGGTCATCTGAGAAATCGATGACAATATTTTTGCCTCTATGTGCTACTGCTGCCCTGTGCATGATTGCATATAAATTGATGATTTTATAATAATCATAAGGGGTGACACCCAATTGAAACTTACGATATTGTTTTGGATAACTATGGCTTCCCTGCGTCATTTGACAAATACGTGCAAATGTTTTTCCATCTTGTTGGCCATAAAAAATATCTTCTAGAGAAAAATAGTCCATTTCACAGGAAGGGATTTTTTTGTCTGTCTCTTTATCTTTGCTATGATTCAAAAATTTTTTTATTTTATTAATAAAATATTTATAAAAAGTGATATGAAAACTATTAGAGCGCCCTCTTTGGGCACCAAGTTCCATTTGTGCATTTATCCGATTAGAAGCGCTAATCCCTTTAATACCTTCTTTCACCCCTCTCAGATCTTTTAGTATATTATTAAAATAAGGCAGGTTAGCCTTGAAAAGATCATAAGGAGTTGTAGAAGTTTCAAAGTTAGAGAAATGGTAAGCACCATCCATGTCCATTGCAACATAATAAAAATCGATTTCTTCTTCGGTTTTTTGTTTTTTTTGATCATGATCTTCTACTAAATCATCTTCAGCGATATCTGGATATTTTGTCTCAATTTTTGTATCTAAGTAAGCATATGGATCTTTTAGCTCTTTAGAAAAATCCAACTTTTTTTCTGTAAGACTGACTCTTGAATCCATTAGCAACCACCCCCGCAAAAGAGTTAAATAATGAGCATCTTATTATAAGAAGATTGATAAAACAACAAGTTAAATTGATTAAATTATCGGATACGTAGGACTTTCTATGCATGAAAGAATGACAGCTGAAAATCAGTGGTATAAACAAAAAAATTTCCTAATTTGCATCAATTATAATCATATCATGCTATACTTGCTAAAATTTAATAAACGAGGGTTTTATGCAATCGTATCTTCCAGGCCATCTTCAGGTCATTTCTGTTTCTGCTGAAGACAAGACTCCTAAAATCATATGCGATCCCGCGCATGAGGAATTAGTACTACCTGATACCCATGGGAATGTGGCTGGAATTATTCATAAATTACAAGCTGCCGGCGTAATGACAATTCCGCAGGAGAATCTAAAAGATATAGAAGATTTACTTAAACTGGAGAGTTATGAGCAGCATACAGAAGATACTTTAAAGAAATTCGATACACTTTTGAATTCTGCTACCTTTGAGACAAAACAATATAAGAAACTCCGATTCTTAGGAGATATGTTGGCAGATAGAGCTGGAAATGATTGGTTTACCTTGAAATTCTTAGAGAAATTAGTAGAAAAGAATATAAAATTTGAAATAAATCTTTCAAACCATGATTTAGAGTTTTTAAGATATTATCGACTTGTTAAAAAAGGACTTGTTAAAAAAGAAATATCAAAGAAACTATTTTCTACAAATATTGACTCTCATCAATCCCCTAGCTTATATATCTTTATAGCCATGTATCAGAAAATGAATCTTATTGAAACATCGCAAATTATAGATCTTGTTGAAAGATGTTACCTTCCTTTTTTAAAATTACCCCAAGTTACTTTTGATGAAGAAAAGTATTGTGAGCAAGCAGCTAGTTCACTAAAACCTCAAGCAATCATGTATACCCATGCACCTTGCGGAACTGAAATAACTCAGGCACTTCATAAGCAATTTTGTAATTTACCCACAGTCAATCCAGAAACAGTTATTGATCTAATGGATGCTCATGATTCAATCCAAGAAAGTTTCCAAGAAGAATTAAAAAAAGATACTTTCTGGGAAAGAAATACTATAACTCACTCAATGCAGGACAACCGCATAGACTATGATAGTAACGGTATTGTAATCCCTGATCCCACACAACATCCCCTTGAGTACATTACTTGGAATAGATACAAACAATACATTTCATGTTCTAAAAATTATGAACTGACAGTGATTCATGGGCATGTAGGAAAAAATACAGGCGCTGCACATCATCACCAACAGACATGGCAGTTGGAAAATGTAAAGGGGCATAATCTAGATGATAAAAATGAATTTGGAAAAAGTCTTTATTCAAGTTTCGGTGAATATACTGTTTATACTTCACCCTCTTACATACCTTCTTTTAAAAAATTACATAATGCCTTACAAAAAAGAAAAGACGAGAAAGAAAGTAAAAGTGGGACAATAGTAATGGATGATCCAATTGATTCCGCAGGTATGATACTTTATGAATCTGCTAAAAATTTGTTAAAATTTTTCATGAAAAATAATTTACGCGCTCAATATAAAACTGTAAAAGACGCTATTACAATTGCAACTAAAGCAATTGAAGACCCAAAGGTTATTAATGCGACAGAAGCGATAAATAACTCAATAATGGCTGTTTCGCAACTTGAGGCTGAAGTTACATCTTCTATTAGGGTAAAAAAATATATAACACGAATCATTGGAGCTTTATGTGTGATTGCAGGAGGATGTGTCTTAGCTGCGGGAGTCTTTGGGATTCCTTTTTCTCTAGGAATATCTATAGGTTTAGCTGCTGGATTGGGTAGCGGTTTAATAGCATTTGGACTAGCAATGATTTCTAAGTCGTTTTATTACCCTGAGTATAAATTAAATCAACCCTGTAAATTATTTTCTAAGCCCCTAATAACTAAAGATAGCCCAACAGATGATGAAGAAAGTAAAAATTCAAAGAAAAAAAATAGAAGCGTTCTTTGACACAGTTTTCATGTCGCATCTCCATCTCCCTTTGAACAAGTTCTTAGACAGATACTCATATATTTTCTCTCATTTTGTTATTAATTAATAATGGCAAAGGCCTATGATAAGATTGATTAACCAACCAAACACCCAGCAAAGCAATCAGACCGCCCATGAATGCAAAAAAATGTGGTACTTCAGCAAGCCATAACCAACCAATAAAAGTTGCCATTAATGGCGAAACATATAAAAAAGTCACCGCTCTACTTGCAGGAATTTCATTTAAAATATAACTCCAAATTAAATAAGCCAGAGCACCTGGACAAATACCTAAATAAATCACAGCAATCGTTGCCTTAATAGTCGTGTGATTTAAATCATTGATTAAATTAGGCGTGAAAATAAGCAAACTCAACGTTCCACTCCAAATAACATAAGCCGTCAAATCAAGTGCATTATATTTTTGTAATAACTTTTTTTGAAAAACAGAATAAAGACCACTAATCACTGTGGCAATTAATACAAAGAAAATACTAAGATAAAATTTTAATTCATTAGCACCATTAATACATATCATTGCAACACCTATCATACTAATTAACATACCTAATATATTAAATAAAGTTATCCGCTCTTTTAAAAAAAAGATAGCAATTAATGCAGTAATAATAGGAGATTGACTGACAATAAAACAAGACATCCCAGAGGGTACTGATAATTCACCGTAATTTAAACTAATGTTATAACAACCAATACCAATAAATCCTATCATAAAAATAGACAATAAATCCTGACGTTGAATAGGTTTATAATTACCACGAACGCAATAAATAATTAATAAAGTTAATGAAGCAATTAAAAATCGTAATAAAGCTAACCCCCCAGGAGAATAACCTTGCAGCCCTGCTCGAATCCCAACAAAAGCTGATCCCCAAAATAAAATAACAACAACAATTGATATTCTTGTTTTAATTGAAATTTTCATCACTAATCTTCCTCGTTCATAAAATAATCTTTAGATTGCATTTCCAATAAGCGCGAATGGGTACGCGTATATTCTAAGGCCATAAACCCTTTTTTATATAATTCACTCACTTCTTCTACTGCTGAAATCACTAAACGAATATGTGCATCATAAAAAACATCTACTAAGGCAACAAATAAATAAATCCTATCCGGACTAGTTGGATCAAAAGCCGGAATATCACTAATAAAAACAGTTTGATAACGCTCAGCAATACTTAAATAATCATTCTGACTGCGCGGAACACTGCAAATATCTAAAAAATCGAACCAAATAATATGATCTGTCTTTTTTTTAACCTGTATTGTACGCCCATTAATAATAACAGGCAACTCATCAACCTTGTCATTTCCCGCCAATAACTCGAAAGTTTTTTGCATATTATCAGCCGTTTTTTTATCAAGCGGTGAGTAAAATACACCCGCTTTAGTTAAATGACGTAATCGATAATCAATAGCGGTCGGAATATGTAAGATTTTTAAATTTTTTTTCAATAATTCAATAGCAGGTAAAAATCGAGAACGTTGCAAGCCATTTTTATATAATTCATCCGGCGCACTATTGGAAGTCGCAACTAGCGATACACCATTTGCAAATAAAGCCTGTAATAATCGCCCTAACAACATAGCATCGGTAATATCCCATACTAAAAACTCATCAAAGCAAATAACCATGGTTTCTTTAGCTAATTCTTGGGCAATGATATTTAATGGATCAGCTCGACCTTGGTTGAGCGTTAAATCATGATGAATCCGTCGCATAAACTGATGAAAGTGCATGCGCATTTTTTCTGGAAAAGGTAAGCAGGAATAAAAACAATCCATTAAAAAACTCTTACCAATCCCTACCCCACCCCAAAGATAAGCACCTTCAATTAAAATAGGTTGACGAAAAAATCGCTGCCAACTCAACCGTTTTTTGTGTTCTTTTATTAATGTGTCGTAAATAGTTTGCAGATGATGTAAAGCAGTATTTTGTTCTGGGTCAGGCAGGATAGTACCTTTCAAACACTCGTTGTTATAAAATTCAAGCGGAGTCATTGAATAGTTACCAATTTATATTGGTGGATTACGGCAAAAAACGCCTAATCCACCCTACATTTTTTAATAATCATCACCTGTTGCAGTATCAGCACTATTACCTGTATCACTATTACTATTACTATTACTATTATTAGTACTGGAGCCTGTGCCACTCATGCCTGCTGGATTACCGCTCATATTACCACTTGTATTGCCACTTGTACCACTGGCAGCACTACTTGTACCACTCATGGCTGAACTATTGCTATTATTAGTTCCGCTCATCGCACCTACCCCACTCATATCATCTGCATAGGCCATGCTCACAGTCAATGCACTTAATAAAGTTGCGGCAATTAATATCTTCGCTTTCATAACAAATCTCCTTTAGTATATGTAAACTTAGCAGTTATAATTTAATACTAAATTATATTCTAATGCTATTACTTTTTATGTTTATGAAAAATAGAATTTCCAAATCAGTTATTAATTAAGGATTGGTCATATGACAACCACTCAGAAAAAATATTTTTTATATTTTGGCATAAAACCCTGGTTTATTTGTGGTATTGGGATGCTATTTTATTGTTTTAACTATTTTTTACGTGTTTCACCCAGCGTCATGCAGCAAGATTTAATGCAGGATTTACACATTAATGCGGTGCAATTTGGCACACTGGCTGCTTTTTATTATTGGGCCTATACGCCTATGCAAATTCCAGTTGGATTAATTTATGATCGATTTGGCGCGAGAATTGTACAGTTTGGCGCATGCTTGATTGCGGTACTTGGCGTTTTAATATTTATTTTAGCTGATAGCTATTCATTGGCTTGTCTTGGCCGTTTTCTAATTGGCTTGGGAACTGCTTTTGCCTATATTGGCGTGTTAAAATTAGCCTCCGTCTGGTTACCACCTAATAGATTTGCAACAGTTGCAGGTTTAACCACTGCATTTGGCATGGTGTCTGCTATTATTTCTGATAAATTTTTAACTCAGTTTGTGCAGAGCGTTGGCTATCAAAATGCGTTACATATTACGCTTTTTATTGGTGTCGCATTAAGCTTATTTATTTTATTTTTTATGCAAAATAAACCTAAAATAAATATTATTCCCACTAAAATTTTAAACTTTAAAGAATTACTAAATGCATTAAATATTATTTTATTGAATCGACAAATTTGGTTGATTGGCATCATTGGATGTTTATTTTATTTACCCGCTTCTGTTTTTTTAGATTTATGGGGTATTCCTTATTTAAGAACTGCTTATCATTTATCTCCTGAAAAAGCAGCCACTGCTGTCAGCTGGGTTTTTGTGGGTTGGATTATTTCAGGCCCCTCTATTGGTGCCTTATCTGACAAAATAAAAAGACGTCGCTTACCTTTACTTATTTCTGCTGTTATGTCGACAGTATTGATGTCAATTGTTTTTTATGTGCCAGGCTTAACCTTAACAATGTTATATGGGTTATTTTTCTTTATTGGCATTTTTTGCGGCGCCCATCCCCTGTGCTTTGCTTTGGGTAAAGAAAATTGTCAGCATTCATTTTCAGGCACAGCTGTTGCGGTGACAAATACGCTAATTATGTTAGGCGGCATGATTTTCCAACCGTTAGTTGGATTTTTACTCGATAAACATACCAATGCCATCATGGAAAATGGAAATGCATTATATACAGCAAGCGATTATACCTACGCTTTGAGCGTCGTACCACTTGGACTGACACTGGCAATTGTATTAACTTTTTTTATAAAAGAAACTTATTGCGAATCGCAAGTCACTATTCATAGAAAAGTAACCCAACTGGGTCCTTTAGATATTGAACCTGTTTCTCTTAAATAATTAAATAAAAATAATTAAATAAAACCTAGATGCCGAATCTTGCTGGCATCATTGGCATGACAGTGGAGTAATAGTCTTAAATCGTTTAAACTATTAGATATACTGGGAGAGCGTCATGGACGATCAATTAAAGCTACCCGAACAATACTCAAACAACTATAAAAAAACAAAAAAGCCGTGGCTGCCCTATTTGATTGCAATTATAGGTTCAGCTATTTCTTTAGTTATCTGGTATTTTCTCATTTATAATTATAAAAGCGAATTATTAGTCAATTCTTTTTATATTTCTCTTCCTTGGATAATATTAATTTCAGGTGTTTCAATTGCTTGTATTTTTGCTATATATTTTAGATTAGTACAATTAATACATGAGCGTAGCTTAACTTTAAAACAAATGGATGCTGATTTTAAAAAAGAAATTATAGAACGCATGAACGCCGAAGAAGGCAAACAAAAACTTGAAATCTCATTATTACAAGGCCAAAAATTACAAGCCATTGGCACACTAGCGGGTGGTATCGCCCATGATTTTAATAATATTTTATACGCAATTATTGGTTACACTGAAATGGCGCAAGAAGATGTCATGAAAGAAAGTTTAGTCTATAAAAATTTAGGAAAAGTCTTAGATGCGGCTAAACGAGGCCAAGACTTAGTCGCTCGCATCTTAGCTTTTGGCAGACGACATATTCATCATGAATTCAAACCTATCCATCTAAATACTATTATTGAAAATATTTTAGCATTACTAAAACCCACTATTCCCGCCAGTGTTATTATTGATTTACAAGGCTCAAAAGAAGAATATATTATTCTAGGTGATCAAACTCAATTACATCAAGTCATCGTGAATATTATTAATAACGCAGTCGATGCGATGGAAGATGAAGGAATTGTCACGATGCGCATCACTCGACTATTAGCCAATAACACTTTTTTAAGTCAGTTTCCTGATCTCATCGCAAATAATTACTATAAAATAGACATTCATGATACTGGACGAGGCATGGATCAAACAACGCTTGAACGTATTTTTGAGCCCTTCTTTACGACGAAAGAAGTTGGCAAAGGAACTGGACTTGGATTATCCACTGTACATGCTATCCTGAAAGAGCACCATGGCGCAATTACAGTTGAAAGCCAATTGGGACATGGCACAACGTTCACTTTATTATTACCCGAATATCAACCCGATAAACTACCCAATAAACCAAAGGAGCAAACGGATGGCCACCATATTACTAGTGGAAGATGATGATTTAGTCAGAGATATGTTAGCACAAGTCTTAGAAAGAGCTTCTCATCACGTCATGAATGCAACCAATGGCGAAGAAGCCGCAGCGCTACTAAAAGACTCAGAGCCTGACATTATGGTAACTGATATTATTATGCCAAAAAAAAGTGGTATCACATTAATATCAGAAGTTAAAAATAAGCATCCCAATATGGAAATTATTGCGATTTCCGGTGGGGGTCGTTTGGATCCAACCGGTTATTTAGACTTATCAGAATCAATTGGCGCCTCTGTGTCTTTTGAAAAACCAGTAGATAAAGCAGCACTTTTAATGGCAATTGATTTATTATTACAAGGAAAACATAGCTCAGCACATTAGTTCAAATAGTTTAGTTCTAATAGTTTAGTTCCAATAATGTAAATGTTCATTACGATATAAATGCGGTTTTGGCACATCCTGCCCGTTCAAATAAAATTGAATGGCACCATTGCTAACCGAATCATACATAATACTATGATGATCGGTATATATTTTAACAACAGAGGGATTAGGAAAATGGTATTGATTACGATATCCCACTGGGAACAAAACTATTTTAGGATGTACCGCTGTTACAAAAAATAATGGTGCTGAGGTGTGGCTACCATGATGAGGTGCCACTAAAATATCTGCGGGCAAAGCATCTTTTGCGTTTATTATTAATTTTTTCTCAGCCCATTTTTCTATATCACCTGTTAATAAAATATGTTGTTTGCCAATAGTGACTCGTAATACGCAAGAACTATTGTTATCTAAATTTAAAGTTTTTCGTGTGGGATATAAAAAAGCAAATTCCACACCATCCCAATTCCATTTTTCACCTTGCAAGCAATACTGTGCATTTTTAAAAAATTGTGGTGCGCTGCTTTTTAATTGTAAGACATTCATTTCTTGTAAAATAGCAGCTGCCCCGCCACTATGATCATTGTCACGATGACTGATTACCAGCATATCAATTTTTTTGGCACCGATTGTTTGTAAAAAAGGTAAAACAACACTTTTTCCCATATCAAAATTTTCATTAAATTTAACACCTGTATCAAAGACTAAAATATGTTTTTTTGTTTGAATAACGGCAGATAATCCTTGTCCGACATCTAATAAAGTAAATACAGCATCTCCCCATTTTGGTTCAGGTGCTTTATAAAATACAAGTGGTAAAATCCAAATAACTCCCAACCATTTAAATTTTAATCCACGCGGTAACAGCAATAAGATCACACCAAAAGACGCAATTATTATCCAACACATTGGTAAGTCTTTTTGCCAAATACTAAAAGATAAATTAGCTAAATAGCTTAAAAAAATCCATAAAAAATTTAAAACTTTATCACCCACTATTAATAAAAAACTGCCGGCACTGTTACAGATAGTTAATAAAACACATCCTAATACTGTGCAAGGTATAATAATAAATCCCACACAAGGAATAGCTATGCTATTGGCAAAAAAAGCAAGCAGCGAACATTTTTTAAATAAACCAATTGTAATAGGAATGAGCCCAAGAGAAAGCACCCACTGTATGCGGCCATGTCGCCACCAAATATTTTTAATTTGCCCTCGACCACTCATCCCATAAATAATTAACGCAACTGAACCAAATGATAACCAAATGCTATCTGTTAAAATACTCATTGGATCAAATAACAAAACAATAATTAAAGCAAGACTCCAAGTATTCCATGAAGTTAGATTTCGCCTTAATAAATTGGCACCTAAAAAAATACTTAAAGATAAAAAAGCGCGTTCAGTTGGAATTGAAAAACCTGCCATTAGGCTATAGATAAAAGCCATTATCAATGCAGCGATTGCACCCGCACTTTGTGCAGGCAATCGAATCACACAAAAAAATAAGCGTCGCCAACAAAAACTCACTACACCATATATAAAAAAACTCATCAATCCAATATGCAATCCCGCAATCGCCATTAAATGATTGGTTCCAGTATTTTGTAATATTCGCCAGTCATTTAAGCTAATATTTTCTCTCTCACCAATAGCCAGTGCCATAATCCAATGTGACGTTTGACTCAAGGGTAAAGCTGCTAAAATTTCATCATGTAAATATTGTCTCAGTGAAAGAATCGGATGATTCCATCCATTTTTTTTTAATAATTTCAAATCATTTTGTTCAGCTAAAACATAGCCATTGGCTGTAATGCCTTTGGCAAACGCCCATGCTTCATAATCAAACCCACCTGGATTTTCTGTTCCATGAATTTTTTTTAATTTGACAATAAACATCCAGGTTTCCCCTGCTTTTAAATTAATTGCTTTAGGTATAGTTAAACTAATTAATCCTTTAGTTGATTGATTATTAAGTGAATCAAGTGATAATAAAAAATGCGTACGACGTTCATCGCTAATAGGAATAGAAGCGATATATCCGGTGATATTTATTTTTTTTCCTTCAAGCTCATTTGGAAAGGATGAATAAGCACGTAAATGTAAATAGCAAAAACACCAAATAAATCCAATAATCAAAATAGCAAAAAAACGTGTATAAAGTCTTATTTTTTTATATTTTATTTTTATTAAAAATATAAATAAAAAAACTAATACAATAATCCATTTTAATGTTGGCAAATGAGTTAAAGTTTGAAAAAATAATATACCGCATAAAAATGCAGTTGCACATAATGGCATATTTATTGTTCCTTAAAAAAATTTACTGAAACTTAATGAAACTTAGTGAAACTTAGTGAAACTTGATAAAAAGGTAAGAGGTCTATCTGATAACATGAAAAGATTTTTTGCTATGAATTTGATAAAAAAGCTTGATATATTAACACGTAATTAACTGATTTATAAAATTTATTTTATTTTATATGTAAAAACTGTACTTAGAGTACAGAATTGACATATATAACAACTAGGAGCATACTAACATAATGATAATTAGGATAATATATGCTCAAACGTAATCTTGAAAATAAAATAACCAAGTTATTAACCCAATTTCCTATAGTAGTGATTTTAGGTGCTCGCCAAGTGGGGAAAACGACTCTTGCAAAGTTAATTGCTCCTCACTGGCGATATATTGATTTAGAACAACCAGATGATTATGAATTGATTAGTCGCGACCCAGTATTTTTTTTTCAACAATTTGAAAAAAATTTAATTATTGATGAAGCTCAGACATTTCCAGCACTTTTTTCTATATTACGTGGGGTAATTGATAATCACCGTGATTTAAAAGGCAGATTTATCTTAACGGGTTCAAGCAGCCCAAATATTTTGACGAGTCTATCAGAATCTCTAGCAGGAAGAGTTGCGATTATTGAGTTAGGTACTTTAAAAGCAAATGAAATTTATCAACAACCTTTAAGCGAATTTTATCAACTTTTTACTGATAAATTACATATTGACCGATTACCAAAAACAAAAGGATCGCTAAGCTTGCCACAAATACAAACCGTTTGGTTGCGTGGCGGTTATCCTGAACCGGTATTAAATTTAGATAAATATTTTTATAATCAATGGATGAATAATTATCGTGATACTTATATTAACCGGGATATAGCCAAACTTTTTCCTCGTCTCAATAAACCAAATTACCAACGTTTTTTGCAAATGTTATGCCAAGTATCTGGCACTATTTTAACAAAAAGTGAACTTGCTAGAGCCATTGAAACCAGTGAAAAAACCATTACTGAGTATTTAACAATAGCAACAGGTACTTTTCTTTGGCAACCTTTATTAAGTTATGAGAAAAACATCACAAAATCCATAGTTAAAATGCCCAAAGGATTTATACGTGATACTGGATTATTACATTATTTACTAAAAATTGGTGATGAAAATGATTTATATTTTCATCCTAAAGCGGGTTCTTCATTTGAAGGGTTTGTGATTGAAGAAATTTACAAAGGACTACAAGCACTACCGATTACCAACTGGGATATGTATTATTACCGCACTCGCGCTCAAGCAGAGATTGATTTGATCTTAGATGGATTTTTTGGAATTTTACCAATTGAAATTAAACAAGGCATTAAAGTAAAATCTAATCAACTTATTTCATTATCAAAATTTATTGAAGAACATCAACTTCATTTTGGTTTAGTGATCAATCAGTCACAAGAACCCATGTGGTTAACGCCAAAGATTTATCAATTGCCGGTGACTTGGCTTTAAAGATTAGGCCTGGTTTTTCTTGGCACGACCACTTTATACGTAGACTACTTTGCTAAAGTTCGGTGATTACTGAATTGTGTATCGCATAGATTCTACCAAAAAAATTGTTATTATTGCCACAATTAAACACTGGAAAGATGTCTATGAAGACTAGCTGATATCCATATATTTAAAAGACTTTGAATAAGCTCTTAAGCACCCGTTCCTTAATGCTTCTATTTGATGATTCGACTAGAAATGTAGGCGAGCTAATTTTGAACTGACATATCGATTTAAAGACACGCCAGCTTCTTTAGCCTCTAGTGCCAGCTCACGATGCAATTCCGGTGGTACTCTAACAACAAACTTGCCACTAAAATGTTTAGTAGCAATAGGTTCAGGAATTGGCTCTTTTTTTTGTTGCATATCTTTTACCACATCCGTAACAAGTTTACGGATTCCTTTAAATGCCTCGTCTTGTGATTTACTTAACCAACTTAAGCTTGGAAACTCTGCGCATAGCCCTACGAACTCACTATCATCATCAGACCAAGTGACTCGATAACTATATTTATCTAACATTTTTTAACTCCTCTAACTTATCAAGAGCAGCCAGCACTTGTTTTACTTGATAGATTTTTGCTTTCCCTTTATCATTTTGAATATTGACCCGTGGGTCACCTGGCCACGGCATTTTATAAACACGGTGACTGCTACCACTTTGTCTTGGATTACCAAAATAGCTATCACATACTGTTGCTAGATCACTAAACCGCACTCCTTTCGGATTGACGCGCATGCGTTCTATGATTTGGTCTACATTTTTCCCCACTTAGTAATTTCCAGTATATTATAGAAAATATACAAAAATAATATCAATAATGATACTACTCGTCAAATGGAATGTTTAGAAACTTTAATTAAGACAGCCTTAAAAAGCATAAAAATTAAAAAAAACTCGAAAAACGATATTTTTCAACTAATTTTATTCCCGTTTTATTCCCATTTTATTCACCATTTTATTCCCATTAAGAATACCTTAATGTTTTGTCTTTATAATATGGTCATTATTTATCATTAAGTTACTTATGATAGGCAAACGAGGCAAAACATGTTTTCAGAAAATTTAGGTTATGATAATATAGAATTAACACCTCCCAGAAAAATCAATAACTTAGTAGGGGTAGAACCGCCAAAACTAGAGTTAGGGAATATTTATAGCCCTCATCCAAGCCCTGCCCAAACACCTCATCAGACACCTTCTAAAACTCGAAAAATACTAGAATTACTTTCAGATGAAAAACAAGAAGATCCAGAAGACCAAAAAAAAGATGAAAAAAATAGCTCTCATGCAAAAAAAACATCAATCACCGAGAATTTAAAGCAATATGCTAATAAAAAAATAAATAAATTAGTTGAAAAAGTTGTTCCTGATGCGCCATTTTTTCGAAAAATAAGCATTATTCAAGGATTAACTTCTGGCTTTTTTATCGGATCAGGTATTACTGAGCAACTTTGTTCGGTTTTTACTTCACCCTATTCTGTTGGTGCCAAGGTCGCAAATTATTTAGTCGGGACAATAGCAGGTGCTAGCACCGGTTATTTTGCCTCTGAAGGAGTGGGTGAATATATTAATTATCAAACCATTCATGCAGCGACCCTTGAAGAGCAAGATAAAAACATTAAAAAAATACAAAAAAAAGTTAAAACTTTAAAAAATAAAATAAATCACAACAAAGAAAAAGCAAAAAAGCTTTATAAAAAAGAAGAAGTTGTAGAATACAAAATCAATAAGCGTTTAGGGTGTGAAGAAAAAGAAAATAAGAACATGATGCCAAGTCCTGCCTCTCCTGTCAGGGTATTAAGTCTATCCATTATTCCGTCTGCTTTATCGCCCCAACCCACATTGCCTTTAGCTCCCCTTGAAACAAAAAAAGGTTTGTCAGGTTTTCAAGAAATAAACACAGGTATATCAGCCGTCTCCGGTTATTTTTTAGGATTTAAGATAGTACAAGCTTGTTTTAATCGTTTTGGACCCAATGTTTCAAATACAGTTGCTTTATCAGTGAGTTATTCAGTAGGCGGCATGAGCTGTGCTTTGCTGGCTTATTTGGCATACAAAGGTATTCATGAATATATTCACTCGCAAAAAATTCATCAAGAAACTATTAGAGAAAACGACATTAAAATCACTCAACTAGAACAAGAAATTAAAGATTTAAAACCACGAATGACTCGACACAATCAAAGAATTTCAGAGTTGAAAATAAATAAAATATCAGCTCAACGCAAAATTAACTTCCTGCAAGGTGCTGGTAAGAAAAATAGTGCTTGGGGAGAAGAAAAAAAAGAAGAAGAAAAAGCACCTCCTTCTGAACAGGATACTCATCATCAAGATGATAAACCTACTTCTTGCTGGACTCGTACCGGCAGCTGGTTTGGAAAAATGTGCGGCGCACCCTTTTATCAAAATTTAAGTACTGTGCAATCTAGTTTATCTGGGTATTTTTTAGGATATAGTGTTGTTAATCAAGTATTAGATTTTTTTCCACCGGTTGCTGCTATTAAAAAACCCATCAGCTATGGACTAGGTATTGCAACAGGACTATTTAATGGCTATCACGCATTTCAAGGCATTAAGAAATATAAAACATACAAAACCCATTACGAAGATATTTTAAATAATCAAAATACCAAAATAACAGCCATAAAAAAAGAACTGAAAAAAATGTATAGTACTGTCAAACAACAAACTCAAGCTCTTCAAGAATTGGAGAGAAAAAATCGTCTTCAACAACAATTAGAAGAAAAAAGAGAAAATGATGATAGAGTCCCCGAACTGCCAGGCCGTTTTGAGAGCTTTAATCTTTTCCGAAAAAAACAATCTGTCTCGCCTCTCACTTCGCCATTTTCGCCATTTTCTCAGTCATCTCCTTTTTCTGTTGAAGAACAAGATGAATCTCCTGCGTTTTCTGATTCGAGATCCAAAGTTCTAACAGATGATGAAGATGAATTAATCCAAGCACAAATAAGAGTTGGTCAATCATACTAAATAATATTTTTTGCATAGTTTGTCATTTTTTTGTTATACTGCCGACAAATTAAAGATGCCTAGAAAAACTTATTATGCAAAAGAGTATTCATCGCAAAAAGCTAATATCTCAAAATTATTCAGAATCAGAAAAAGGATCCTATGAAGCTTTGAGCATAGCACTTTCGCCAACAGGGCATCTTTATCTTTATAGCGATCCAGAAAATCAGGAATCCATTCCAGAAAAACTGGCTCAGACCATTAGCTCGTTTTTTGCTATTAATGATGCAATCGGCCTTCTCCGACTAGGATTAATAAATTCTGACACGCCATTATCAACAAGCATTTCTTTTTGGCAGCAGTTTGCGCAGTTATTTATAGCTGAAATTTGCAAAGGGAGTGGATTAGGTGACGAAAATAATGATACAAAATTTAATGTTATTTTTTCTGAACAGGAAATAAATAGGTTAATTGATCAAGCACCATTTATGCGTGGTGTAGAGTATTTAAACCAAGATACTGCGAGTAGCCTTTGGCAAAGGCTAAACACAGCCATGACAGAGGAGCTCATATCATTTAATGGCAGTCTAGAAAATTATCTTGCGGCTTATCATTCTGCATGGAATACTGTTGGACGGGTTTGTTTTCATTTGGCAGAGAACAAAGCGAATAAGGAACACCCTTTTGCTTTCATGGCAACCTATACCACGCGATTATCACATGCGGCACGCGCTCAACATGTGCCATTGGGGCGTGCACTAGAAGAATATGCAGACGCTCAAAAAAAATCGCTTTTACTGGCGCTATTGCTCCCTGTAAGCCGGTCTTCAGAAAATAGTGTTTTTCTTAAAAATTTAGTCGATACGGGTGCTATTTTTCAACCATTAGCTTGGACAGGTTTAGATGCTCATCAGTTTCTTAAAGATATTCCGTATTTTGAGGCTGCTGGGGTGCTGGTGCGTGTTCCTAATTGGTGGAATCCCAAAAAACCCCCACGTCCGAGCATTAACGTCTCAATTGGGAATAATAATATAAACGCCGTGGGATTAGATGCTTTACTTGATTTTAATGTGCATTTTGCTCTACCTGATGGAGAACAAATTACACCTCAAGAATTTAAAACATTGTTAAAAAATCAAGGACAACTTGTTCAAATTAAAGGTCAGTGGGTTGAGGTCGATTGTGATAAGCTCAATCAAGTATTATCTCATTGGCAAACGATCGAGCGACAAGTGAAACGTGAAGGATTATCATTTGCAGAGGGCTTACGCTTATTAGCAGGTGTTTCAAATCAAACAGAATCCGCTATATCATCTACAGAAGCAGCTGAATGGTCAAAAGTTGTTGAAGGTACTTGGCTCAATGAAGCATTGACGCGTTTACGTCATCCTGATATGGCTGGTGAAAAAATGTTACAGGCCGTTTTGAAACGCTATCTGCAAACTCAATTGCGCCCTTATCAAAGTCATGGCGTACAGTGGTTATGGTGGCTTTATAACATGTGCTTAGGGGGTTGTTTAGCAGATGATATGGGGCTTGGAAAAACGGTACAAATCTTATCATTATTTTTACTGATAAAGTATCAAACTAAAAAATCACAAATACAACAGCCACATCTCTTAGTATTACCAGCCTCGTTACTGGGGAACTGGCAAGCCGAAATTCATTGTTTTGCTCCGAGTCTTCGTATATGGGTAGCGCATAGTTCAGCTATGCGTGATGAAAAATGGAATAAGCAAGATTCGCCATTACTCTCTGAAATAGATGTTGTCATCACAACTTATGCCACGATACATCGCCTGCCTTGGCTAAATGAAACATCATGGAACATGGTTATTCTTGATGAAGCACAAGCTATTAAAAATCCATCATCAAAGCAAACACGAGTTCTCAAAGATATCAAAAGTAAAGTTAGGTTTGTCTTAACAGGTACACCCATTGAAAATCGTTTATTAGATTTATGGTCGCTATTTGATTTTGTTGCGCCCGGCCTTTTAGGCTCTGCCAAAATTTTTGCAAATTACAGTAAACAAAAATCGATACAAAAAAATGACGCTGATAAAAGTCATTTTTACTCTGCCGTGCGTCACCTTGTCAGCCCCTATATTTTAAGACGATTAAAAAGTGACAAACGTATTATAAACGATCTACCTGACAAAACTGAAATGCAGACGTATTGTACGTTAACAAAACAGCAAATTGGTCTTTATCAACAAACAGTCAATGAGCTTACACACAAACTTGAAGAACAGGTGGACGGTATAAAACGTCGCGGTCTAGTACTTTCTTATCTTTTACGCTTTAAGCAGATTTGCAATCACCCTGACCAATGGCTGGGACATGGCAATTATGACACTGAAATAAGTGGAAAGTTCTTACGGTTGAAAGAGCTTTGCGAAGTTATTGCAGCTAAGCAAGAAAAGGTTTTGGTGTTCACACAATTTCGTGAAATTATTCCAGCCTTACATGCGTTTCTTACACAAATATTTGGAGAACAGGGGCTCTATTTACATGGACAAACAACTGTTAAAGAACGCGCTAAAAGAGTAGAAATTTTTCAGCAAGAACGAGGCGCGCCATTTTTTATATTATCGCTTAAAGCAGGCGGTACAGGCTTGAACCTCACGCGTGCATCACATGTTATTCATTTTGATCGTTGGTGGAATCCTGCTGTCGAAAATCAAGCAACTGATCGTGCTTATCGTATCGGTCAGAAAAAAAATGTATTGGTTCACAAGTTTATTTGTCGTGGCACAATCGAAGAGAAAATTGATGCATTAATAACTTCAAAAAAATCATTAGCGGATGAAGTCATTAATCAGGGTGGCGAAACAGTGCTTACAGAGCTGTCTGATTCTGAATTACTGAAAATAGTTTCACTGGATATTCATCGCGCTTTGGGAGAGAATTAACCGTTTTTTTATTAGAGGAAGAATAATATATATGAGCTGGTATGGTAGATATCCCCCTTATGTTCCTGTTGCTGAACGTAAAAGAAAAGCAGCCCGTCAAGCTGAAAAACTTAAAAAGAAAGGAAAAATAATGCAACCAGTTAATTTAACTGGACGTACAATTGCTAAAACGTTCTGGGGAAAAGCGTGGTGTGATAATTTAGAATCTTACAGCGATTATGATAATCGTTTGCCACGAGGACGTACTTATGTGCGCAATGGATCAGTTATTGACCTTAACGTTACCGCAGGTGAAATTAATGCTATGGTAAGCGGATCATCTATTTACAAAGTAAAAATTATTATTTCGTCTATTGTCTCAAATAAATGGAGAAAGCTTGTAAATGAATGCGCTGGAAGAATTGATTCTCTCATTGAACTTTTGCAAGGAAAATTTTCTAAAGGTATTATGAAAGTTATTACGCATTCTGAAAAGGGATTATTTCCACATCCTGAAGAAATAAAATTAAATTGTTCATGCCCAGACTATGCTGAGATGTGCAAGCATGTTGCTGCTGTGCTCTATGGTGTGGGAGCTCGTCTTGATGAAAGGCCAGAAGAATTGTTTTTACTACGAAAAGCTGATCATGCTGAGTTAATTGCTCAAGCTGGAAAATCAACGCTCACACAAACAATTGCAACAAAAGGACCTCAAACACTTGAGAATGACGACTTGTCTGCACTTTTTGGTATTGAGATTGAAAATACAGAACAGATAAATTCATCTTCGTCAAAAGAAAAAATAAAGGCATCTAAAGTTACTGTAAAAACAATTCCTAAAAAAATTCATAAAGCAAAAACAAAAAAAACGCCAGTAAAACGGAAAAAAATATCTGTTTCTTTGACACAAAAAAATAAAGACAGCGTAATAAAGTCCAAAAAAACTGTTACATCTAAGCCTAAAAAAATAAGTAGATTTAAAAAAATTACACTAAAAAAACTTTCTCCAAAAAACAAAAAAGCAACCATCAGTAAACGTACGCGTACAGTTATCAAGAAAGGTAAAAAAGCATGATTAGATTGCCTCCGGGGCATTCAACTAATTTTTATGCGCACGTGAATGCTGGCAATCAAGATGTGGAACTTAAATTTATTGGGTTTGCTAGAAATAATTACAATCCGTTACAGGGTCAGCAACAGAAGTACTACTGCAGCAGCTGACCCTCTTGCAACATTAAAACCCTTTCCGCACGGTTTGCAATCGTTAAATCATGCGTCACCATAATAACGCTTGTTTTAAGCGATTGTTGCAAATAAATAAATAATTGTAATACTTTTTCTGCATTATGTGGGTCTAAATTACCCGTCGGCTCATCTGCTAAAACACATAAAGGATCAGCAATCAGCGCTCTTGCAATAGCCACACGTTGGCGCTCACCGCCTGATAATTCACTCATTTTGTGCGTGATTCTATTTTTTAATCCCACAAGATCAAGTAAATGCGCTGCTTTTTCGCTAATAATATCAGGCTGTACCCCGCGAATTAATAATGGCATCCCTACATTTTCAAGTGCAGTAAACTCAGGTAATAAATGATGAAATTGATAAACAAATCCTAAATACTCATTACGTAAACGACATTTCTCTTTTTCAGATAATTTATTTATATTTTTCCCAGCAATCATTACATCGCCAGAAGTAGGCTTATCCAGCCCACCCAATAAATGTAATAACGTACTTTTCCCTGAACCTGAATTTCCAACAATTGCAATTAACTCGCCTGTATTAACCGTTAAATTAATATTTTTTAATACCTGAATTTTTGCTTCCGCATCAAAATAAATTTTAGATAACTTAGCACACACTAAAATAGAATTACTCATAACGCAATGCCTCAACAGGTTCAGTACGAGATGCGCGGTAAGCCGGATAGATAGTGGCAAATAAACTTAAAATAAGTGCTGCACTACCAATTCGCCACACATCACCCCACTCAAGTGAAGACGGAAGATAATCAATAAAATAAACACTCGATGAAATAAATTGAACATGAAAAATATTTTGAATCGCATTGACAACTGTTGTTACATTTTTAGCAAGCGCAATACCTCCTATTACACCCAGCAGTGTTCCCACAACGCCAATTATTGCGCCTTGTACAATAAAAACAGCCATAATCATGCGAGGAGTCGCACCCATTGTGCGTAAAATAGCAATATCAGCCTCTTTTTCATTGACGACCATCACCAGCGTACAAATTAGATTGAAAGCAGCAACAGCAATAATCAATAATAAAATAAAAAACATCATCGTTTTTTCTAGAGCAACCGCATGAAAATATTCACCAAATTGATCCGTCCAATTACTCACTCGCGCACTGGGACCTAATTCTCTAGATAATTTTTGGGTTAAAGCCCCCGCTGCATAAATATTTTGAATACTTGCATGAAGCGCTGAAACATTATTTCCCATCTGCAATAAAGCCTGCGCATCATTCAAATGAATAAAAGCAAAAGCTAAATCAAAGCCAAAACCACTGCCCGCACGAAAAATCCCCGTGACTTTAAATCGCTTCAATCGCGGCTGCACGCCTGCAATAGATAATGACACTTGCGGGGTTAACACCGTGATTTTATCGCCAACATTGGCTGCTAAACGATTCGCTAAATCTTCACCTAAAATAATATCAAATTCATGTGGTTTTAAATCTGTTAACTTACCTGTGATCATTTTATTATGTAAGTCTGTGACACCCATTTCTTCATTAGGCAAAATACCCATTAACATCACAGGTTGCACAAAACCTGAATTTGTTAACATCACTTCTGCACTCACAAAAGGCGCAACGCCCGTGATCCCTGGATATTTTTTTAAACGCGTTTCAACTTCTTGCCAATTGGCAAGAGAATTAAAAACACTTGCCACAGTCATAGCCGGTACCATACTAAAAACACGTTTTTTAATTTCTTTATCAAATCCATTCATGACTGATAAAACTGTAATTAACACTAAAATACCTAATGCAATTCCGAGCATCGACATTAAAGAAATAAAAGAAATAAAATGATTACGTTTTTTAGCACGGGTATAACGTAAACCTATAAAAAGCGCCGCCGGTCGAAACATTATCGTTTGGCCTCTTTAAAACATTTAAAAAAATTATCAGTGGTGGCTTCACTTAATTCAGCCACAGAAATACCCCGTAACTCTGCAAGATATTCAGCAACATACCGAACGTAAGCTGGCTCATTTCGTTTCCCACGATGGGGATTGGGGGCTAAATATGGCGAATCTGTTTCAATTAATATTGACTCTAATGGTACTTTTTTTGCAACAGCTTGACAGTCAGTCGCATTCTTAAAAGTCACAATGCCTGAAAAAGAAATATAAAATCCTAAATCTAATGCCGCTTTAGCAGTCAGCCAATCTTCCGTAAAACAATGCATCACCCCACCAACTGTCTCTGCTTTTTCTTCTTTTAAAATAGCTAAAGTATCCGCTTTTGCTTGACGGGTATGAACAATTAAGGGTTTTTGTAATTGTTTTGCAGCAATAATGTGACGACGAAATCGCACACGCTGCCAATCAAGATCACCCGCACTTCGAAAATAATCAAGACCTGTTTCACCTATTGCTACTATTTTTGGATCAGACGCTAAAACAATCAATTCTTCAATCGTCGGTTCTTGATCAATATCCCGTTCGTTTGGATGTAACCCAACTGTAGCACTCACAAAAGAATATTTTTTTGCAATCTCTAACATTGCTTTAAAGTCACGTAAAGTAATACAAACACATAAAAAATGCTGCACACCGACAGTTTGTGCCGCTTTTAATGCAAGATCAAGCTCACCCCTATGAGCACTTAAGTCTAATTGATCAAGATGACAGTGTGAGTCAACCAGATACATAATAGTTTGTCCACCGAATCAATAATTCTTCTAACAAAAGTTGCTTATTTAAATTTTGCATAAGACCCATCTCGTTAAAACGCTGTTGAACTAAATTTAAATAACTAACCAATTCTTGAGTCTCTATACTCAGTTTTGCAAAAACAGCAGCATAATCTGTGTTTATTAAAACTGCTTCTCCAGAAGATAATTTAAACCATAATAAATCTTTGAGAAAGCTAAATAATAACTGCATTAAAAATAAAAGATTTTGATCCTGCCATTTCAACGCTAAATCTAGTGGATTTTCCCGATTGATACTTAAATTCAGTAATCCTTGGTAAAAATCCTCACGAATCGTTAATTGATTTTCAGAAACTAACGCCAGCGCTTTTAAAGGTGCGCCTTCACTTAAATTTAATAATAATTCAAAATCAATGGACAGATTAGGTAATTGATCTTGCAACCAACTCATTGCGGGTATTTTAGCAGGTTTTTTAAGCAGAATTTTTTGACAACGGCTTTTAATCGTCAATGGAAGCTTAGCACTTTGATCATTAATAAGAATAATTAGCGTCTTTGCAGAGGGCTCTTCTAAAGTTTTAAGTAAAGCATTTGCTGCTGCCAAAGTCATACTTGCCGCGGGATGAATAATAATCACACGATAATCATTTAGCATAGCCGTTTGATTCACAGACTCAATCACCGCACGAATTTGATCAATTTTAATAGTCTGTGTATCTGCTAGCGGTTCAATTAATATAAAATCAGGATGTGATTTTGCTTGCCACAAATGACAACTATGACAATGTCCACAGGCTGTTTTTTTTTCGCATAAAACAGTGTGCGCTAAAACATCTGCCAATTTTTTTTTACCAAGACCGGGTTGCCCCATTAATAACAACGCATGCGGCAAACGATCATTTTGTAAGGCTTCTTTAAGCTTAAGCCATTCTGGTTGACACCATGGCAAAATAGCTTCAAGCATAGATTTCATCTATAATAGAGTGCAGGATTTTTTGTACCTCGGGTAAAGATTGATTGGCATCAATCACTCGAAAACGGACTGGATCTTCTTTAGCACGTTTTAAATAACCCAGACGTACACGTTCATGAAAATCTAATGTCTCACGTTCTATTCTGTCTTGCGGGCCGCGATGTTTAGCTCGAGTTAAGCCAACTTCTGTTGGAATATCTAATAATATCGTCCGAGTTGGTAGAAGATTAGGGGTTAGCCAAGCTTCTAATTTTTTAATATAAGAAACATCAATCAAGCGACCAGCGCCTTGGTAAGCAAAAGTAGCATCAATAAAACGATCACACACGACTGTTTGCCCTGCTTGCAGCGCTGGTAAAATAACGTGGGCTGTGTGCTGTGTTCGACAGGCAAACATCAGTAATAATTCTGTTTCACCTAACATTTTTTCATCAAGTGTGGGTAAAAGTAATAATTGACGAATCGCTTCTGCTAATTGAGTCCCACCAGGTTCACGGGTAACAATAAAATTTTTTTCAAGTTTTTTTAAATAATCTTGAATAAATAACATGGCAGTTGACTTACCAGAACCTTCAATCCCTTCTATAGTAATAAAAATAGCTTTTTTAGCTGGCGGGTTCATTTGTTTATCCTTATGTTAAGACTTTCAAGACCCCTCCCTTTGAAAAAGGGAGGTTGGGAGGGATTTATATAAAACTCCTCTCAATCCCCCTTTTTCAAAGGGGGAAGTATAATTTAGAAAGCCATTACTATTAAATTTTTTAATGACAATCACTGCCGCATTATGTTCGGCTAAAGTCTCAGAAAATTGATGCGACCCATCTCCTCGCGCGACAAAATAAAAAAAAGTATTTATATCTGGATTAACCGCCGCCATGATTGAACCCATACTAGGCATGGCAATCGGCGAAGGGGGTAGTCCTTTATGCAAATAAGTATTATAAGCTGTTTCAATTAATAAATCGCTTTTATTGAGCTTGCCATTATATAAAGTATTTAATCCATAAATAACCGTAGGATCAAACTGTAATAACATATCACGCTGTAATCGATTCACTAAAACACCAGCAATAATAGGTCGTTCACTCGGTAAATAAGCTTCTTTTTCAATAAGTGATGCCGCAATTAAAGCTTGATATGCATTTTTAAAAGGTAAATTGGGATACCGCTTATTCCAAGCAATTTTTAATTTACTTTGCATCGCTTTATTTGCCCGCCTTAATAATTCAAGATCAGAAGAACCTTCGGCAAAATAATAAGTATCTGGATAAAATTCTCCTTCAGGTGTCAAGCCTTTATGACCTAAACGAGACATGAGTGCTTCATCAGATAATTTAGGTAATGCATGATATAAAAAATTTTCTTGTAACAAGGCAGCTTTTAATTCACTAAAGCGCCAACCCGGAATAATAGTAAAAATATGATAAATCATGCCACGACCCGTGACCATTTGATTTAACATACTAGAAGGCGTACTCCCTTTAGGAAAAAAATATTCTCCTGCTTTAAGCGCCTCACCATCACCCCGTAGGTGAATTAAAAAATTAAAATAAACACGATGAGATATAATATCGGTCGCATACCAATCATCAATAACTGATCGAATAGCCGTACCTGACTTGACAATATAGCGATACCCTTTGGGATCAGTGATCACTGGCTGATATAAAAACTTAAGCCAAGACAGCAATACCACCAAAAAAATAACGCCTAACAATAGGAAACAACGACGCACAAAATAATATCGCTTCATGACGCTTTCTTTCATGACTCTAATAAAGAGCGAAACAATAGCGTACCATTTGTGCCACCAAAACCAAATGAATTAGACATGGCTGCACGAATACGCATTGGTTGCGCTTCCCAAGGAACAAAATTTAAATTGCACCCTTCACTGGGATTATCCAAATTAATAGTCGGAGGGGCTACTTGATCTCGCAAAGCTAAAATAGTAAAAATAGCTTCAACTGCACCGGCTGCTCCCAGCAAATGGCCAATCATAGATTTAGTTGAACTGACGGCTAACTGATTGGCATGCTCTTTAAAAACACGCTTAATCGCTAAAACTTCTAGTTCATCACCAGCAGGTGTTGAAGTTGCATGTGCATTGATATAATCAATCTCATCAGGATTCATCTTAGCATCGTGTAAAGCATTTTCAGTTGCAAGTGCTGCACCTAATCCTTCTGGATGAGGGCTTGTCATATGAGAGGCATCCGCACTCATGCCAAAACCCACTAATTCAGCATATATTTTTGCACCACGTTTTTTAGCATGTTCATAACTTTCAAGAACAATCACACCGGCGCCATCGCCTAAGACAAAACCATCACGATCACGATCCCAAGGACGGCTCGCTTTTTGCGGCTCATTATTACGCGTAGACAATGCACGCATGGCGGCAAAGCCACTGACGCCTAATTTAGTCGTGGCCATCTCAGAGCCGCCGACTATCATGACATCAGCATCTCCATATACAATAGTTCGCGCACCTAAACCAATATTATGCGTGCCTGTTGTACAAGCAGACACCGCAGCAATATTAGGCCCACGCATGCCATACATAATCGACAGATTCCCTGAAATCATATTAATTAATGCCGCAGGAATAAAAAAAGGTGAAATTTTTCGTGGGCCTGCTTGCAGTAACATGGCATGAGATTTTTCTATCATGGGTAGTCCGCCAATACCAGAACCAATGGCAAGACCAATACGATTCGCATTCTGCTCTGTGACTTCAAGCCCCGAATCTTTGATAGCCTGCATACCTGCTGCAATACCAAATTGGACAAAAATATCACGTTTACGCGCATCTTTATCACTCATGTAGAGTGACGAATCGAAGTCTTTTACGCGACTGCAAATATGGCAATTAATTTCTGAAGGATCAAAATGATCAATAGTATTCACACTGGACTTGCCAGCTAAAATAGCTCTCCAGGTGTCATCAACTGTTAGACCCAACGGCGTAATCATGCCAAGGCCTGTCACTACCACACGTTGCTTTTCCAAACCCATCTCCTAGCTTTAGAAAAATGAAATCAATTACTCTTTTGTTGCACTTTCATTCATATGTGCATTAATATAATCAATTGCCTGTTGAATAGTGGTGATTTTTTCAGCATCTTCATCAGGAATTTCGGTTTCAAACTCTTCTTCTAGTGCCATCACAAGTTCAACCGTATCTAACGAATCTGCGCCCAAATCATCCACAAAAGAGGCATCATTTGACACTTCATCTTCTTTAACCCCTAATTGCTCAACCACAATTTTTTTAACACGTTGTTCAATCGTACTCATAATACATTTTCCCCTTAATAATAAAACAATTACAACACATCTTGCGTCGTAGTTTATTTAAAAAACCAAAAGTTGCAAGCTGAATTTTACGCATTATGCCATAAACATACCGCCATTTACATGGATTGTTTGCCCGGTAATATAGGCTGCACTATCACTTGATAAGAATGCAACCACAGCAGCCACTTCTTCTGCTCGTCCGAGTCGTTGTAATGGAATGCGTTCAAGCAATAAACGACGCTGATCTTCTGCCAATTCACGTGTCATGTCTGTATCAATAAAACCGGGGGCGACCGCATTAATAGTAATGGCTCGCGATCCAACTTCTTGTGCTAATGCTTTAGTAAAACCAATTAAGCCCGCTTTAGCCGCAGCATAATTAACTTGTCCAGGGTTGCCCGTTGTGCCAACCACTGAGCTAATATTAATAATCCTACCCCATTGTGCTTTTAACATATCTCGTAAACAAGCTTTGGTCATACGATAAATCGAATTGAGATTGGTTTCAATGACGTTATTCCACTCTGATTCTTTCATTCGTAGTAATAAATTATCTTGGGTAATAGCGGCATTATTAATTAAAATAGCAGGCATATCATATTGTTTTTTAATCAATTGTATGGCTGAGTCGATTGAATCTTGCTCAACGACATTCAAAACAATTCCTAAACCTTGGATATGAGCGGCTTTTAAGGTATTGCTGATGGTATGCGCGCCTGATTCTGTGGTGGCAGTGCCTATTACTAAAGCACCCGCCTGTCCTAAAGCCAATGCAATGGCTTGCCCAATTCCTCTACTTGCTCCTGTTACCAGAGCAACTTTATCTTTTAATGATAATGATAACGATAACGATAATGATGGAGACATACTAGCCTCTAGCCTCTTAGTTTAAATTTAAATTTAAAATTGACACTAAACTTGCAAGATCGCCTGTTGAATAACCAGTCACATCAGGTGCGATCCGTTTATTGAGTCCTGTTAATACTTTTCCAGGCCCACATTCTACAACATGCTGCATGTCTTTGCGTACTAACATTTGAATCATTTCAACCCAACGCACCGGCATATAAAGCTGACGAACCAATCCATCACAAATGGCTTCCGCATTTTGATAAAAACTGACATCTACGTTATTTAACACAGGTATGGTAGGTGCCTGAATAGTCATGGATTGTAGTAAAGTTTCTAATTTTATTGCAGCAGGTTTCATTAAAGCACAGTGTGAAGGCATGCTAACAGGTAATAATTTTGCAAGTCGCGCACCGGCTGCTTTAGCCATTGAAATAGCTTTTTGTACTGATGCCACTTGACCTGCAATGACCACTTGCCCCGGACTATTATAATTAGCAGGTGTTAAAATCTCCCCTGGTAGGACTGCCTCATGACATAAAATCTTTACCTTATCATCATCAAGACCAACGATTGCAGCCATAGCGCCTTCACCTGCAGGCACCGCTGCTTGCATAAATTGCCCACGAGCAGCCACTAAACGAATAGCGTCTTTAAATGCTAATGCTTTGGCACAAACTAAA
>Ga0207010_1036_pt2 | contig 31985 bp, 27 predicted proteins | sample Alteio_BWMinCont_82_FD_153465 | JGI IMG/M metagenome (GOLD analysis project Ga0207010, IMG submission 153465) | Enriched cells from forest soil in Barre Woods Harvard Forest LTER site, Petersham, Massachusetts, United States -... | ecosystem: Environmental > Terrestrial > Soil > Temperate forest >...
GGACCCACAGGCCCAACAGGACCAACAGGTGCGACGGGCGCCACTGGTGCCACCGGCTCTACCGGTTCGACGGGACCGACTGGCGCGACAGGATCAACCGGACCCACAGGCCCGACAGGACCGACTGGTGCCACAGGCGCCACTGGTGCCACCGGCTCTACCGGTTCGACAGGACCCACTGGTGCAACGGGACCAACCGGACCCACAGGCCCGACAGGACCGACCGGTGCTACGGGCGCCACAGGTGCAACTGGCTCTACCGGTTCGACAGGACCGACTGGTGCGACGGGACCAACAGGACCCACTGGCCCGACAGGACCAACAGGTGCTACGGGCGCCACTGGTGCAACTGGCTCTACCGGTTCGACGGGACCGACTGGTGCAACGGGACCAACCGGACCCACAGGCCCAACAGGACCAACAGGTGCGACGGGCGCCACTGGTGCCACCGGCTCTACCGGTTCGACGGGACCGACTGGCGCGACAGGATCAACCGGACCCACAGGCCCGACAGGACCGACTGGTGCCACAGGCGCCACTGGTGCCACCGGCTCTACCGGTTCGACAGGACCCACTGGTGCAACGGGACCAACCGGACCCACAGGCCCGACAGGACCGACCGGTGCTACGGGCGCCACAGGTGCAACTGGCTCTACCGGTTCGACAGGACCGACTGGTGCGACGGGACCAACTGGACCCACAGGCCCGACAGGACCAACCGGTGCTACGGGCGCCACTGGAGCAACTGGCCCCACCGGATCGACGGGACCCACTGGCGCGACGGGACCAACTGGACCCACAGGTCCGACAGGACCAACCGGTGCTACGGGCGCCACTGGACCAACCGGCTCTACCGGTTCGACAGGACCCACTGGCGCGACGGGACCAACTGGACCCACAGGCCCGACAGGACCAACCGGTGCTACGGGCGCCACTGGAGCAACTGGTTCGACAGGACCAACGGGCGCGACGGGACCAACTGGTCGGACAGGACCAACTGGTGCCACAGGTAACACGGGCGCCACTGGCTCCACGGGTCCAACAGGACCAACCGGATCCACTGGCCCAACAGGACCGACCGGTGCCACCGGCGCCACTGGCTCTACCGGTCCGACAGGATCAATCGGACCAACTGGACCCACAGGCCCGACAGGACCTACCGGACCCACGAGCCCTACAGGCCCAACGGGCCCGACAGGATATTTTGCGATCGATTTTGCCAGTGTCGCCATGTCGTCTCCAGGGTCCGCAGGACAGTTAGTTAACAATAACGCGGCTATTCCATTTCCTATAACGGGCAATCCTAATCCAAGCGCTCCTGGCACCAAGATTTCCATGTCTGCAGCCGGATCGATAGAAATCTCTGATACCGGCTGGTATCAGTTAAGCTGGGGCTTCCAATCAAGTTCAAATCCAGGAAAGTTTCAGGTACAACTTAATGGAGTTGGAGTAGGTCTTGGACCTAATACTGCCCAAATTGATTATGCTGAAGATGTGACTGGCAGTACTGGGGATAGGTACATGAATAGTGAGACTATACTTGTCCATGTGACTACCAATCCTTCAACTATTAAAGTCGTCAATAATTCCGGATCTTCTATTACTCTAAATAATGGTTCTGAAACCTCAGCTGGAGGACCTATCGCCTATGTGACATTAATTAAAATTAGTAATTAATATAATAAAATAAGCTAAAATTGCGGAGAGATTAATGAATAAAATTATATACTTCTTATTGATAATGTGTTTTAAGACGTACTTGTTTAGCTCCATAGATAACAGTAAGAACTTCTCTGAAAAGCCCAAGTATATTTTATCCATTTGCGCCCTTTTTAAAAATGAGGCCAAATATTTAAAAGAGTGGATAGAGTATCATCGCTTGGTTGGGGTAGACCACTTTTATTTATACAACGTAGGAAGTGGAGATCATTTTCACACTATTCTTCAGCCTTACCTAGAAAAAAAAATTGTGACATTAGTTCAATGGCCTGAAGCAATAAACCTTCAAAATGAGGATAATGCAGGCAAGTGGGCATTGAGTACCCAAATACCTGCCTATGAAAATGCGGTCAATTTTCTTGCAAAAGGCGAAACAGAATGGCTTATATTGCTTGATATCAGTGAATATCTTGTTTGTCCTATAGGAAATATCATTGGTCTTTTAAATGAATACACAAACTATTCTGCTGTTACGTTTCCTTGTGATTTTTTTGATGCCAGCGACTTTTCTTCTAAAAAATTGCTTATTCAATCAGTAAATCTTTCCGGTCCTCCGAAGAAAATAATCGAAAAATCGGTCTCGAAAATGATATTCAAACCGGATCACTGTGCCGGCTTTATTTGGCCACCCTATAAATGCCGTTTCAAGACTCCAAATTCAACATTGGCAGTCAATCGTCAACTGTTAAGGCTGAACCATTATATAAATAGAAATGCCCTAATAAGTAGTAGGATAAAACCGAAGCTTGAAATTGATAATCGAGCCATGTCAGAAGCAATGATAAGCAATGTTTTATCAGACGGAAATTTAATTGAAGACCAAGATCGTCCAATTTATCTATACATTCCAGAGCTACTAAAAAGAATGAGACATAAATAAAATTTTATGTTAGGTTAGCGATGAGCCGGTTGAAGCGCTCATTAACCGTTCTGGAGCTTAGTGAAGATGGATTGCCGACTGAAAATTGGAACTTATTGTTTTTTACTTCTAGTTTTTTTTAATTCATTACAGGGAGCGATTACCTGGTCTTCACCTATAACTATTTCATCTTCAAGCGTTAATGCTTCCGATCCGCAGTTAGTCATTGATTCTCAAGCAAATACAACTGCAGCTTGGGTAGAAAATGGCATCATAAAGTCAAGTTCCTTATTAAATGGAGGAAGCTGGTCTACACCTGTCTCATTATCTACTAGCGCAAATATTGCCTCTTCTCCCCTACTTGGCATTGATTCAAGCGGGAATGTGACAGCAGTTTGGATTGAAAATAATACCATTAATACTGCGTTACTCCCCTATGGTGGAAGCTGGAGCTCTGAAAATTCCATCTCCAGTTCAGGCACTACTTCTCCGGCCTTATCAGTTGATGCGAGCGGAAACGCGGTTGCAGTCTGGGTGAGGAATAACTTAATTGAATCTTCTACAAGAATTTCAGGGACCTGGAATACTGTCACAACCCTATCATCAGCAATATCTAATTATCCTCAAGTGGCTATCAGTGCCAATGGTTGTGTCATTGCTGTCTGGCAAAGTATTAAATCTGGAATCTATAGTATCACTTCTTCTACGTCAACATTGGGAGGAGCATGGAATAGCCCTAAAAATGTTTTCTATATCAATACAACAGACTTGGAATATCATACTTACCCCAAAGTGGCCATTGATAATAATGGGAATGCAATCGTTGTTTGGTTTGGGTATAACGAAAATGAAGGCACTTTTCAGAATGTCAAAGTGTTATCATCTTCTTTAGGTTATCAAGCAGTCGCCTGGTCTTTGCCTTCCAGACTTTCAAAGTCGGGATTACGCAACCCTTCAGACCTTTTCCTTAAGATTCTTTTTGATTCCAATGGTAATGCCGCTTCTTTATGGACTAATTCTTACGACGGTCAATTATTTTATATTGAATTAGTGGTCCAAAATAGTGGATCTGGTTGGGGTGGTTCTTTCATGCCTTATGCGCCTAGTTTATATTCTTTAGACGGTGATATTTCTGTTAATTCTAAAGGTGATGCACTAGTCATTTATATGTACTGGGATGGAAGTCTAATAAATATATTTTCGCAAGAAACTGATATTGCAGCTCCTGTATATAGTTACTGGAGTAATACGAATTTAGTCTCAGCAGGTTCTTATAATGGCTATCCGAAAAGCGCATATGCTTCTAATGGAAATACCTCTAACGCTGCAGCGGTTTGGACCTATTTTAATGGAAGCAATACTGTGATTCAAGCTGCGATAGGCTCTGAAACAGACATCTTGGCACCATCCAACCTAAACATCACCCAAAATTCAACATATTTTGGAATTTATACAGATTATTTTAACACTTTAACTTGGGATGCTAGCATCAGTCCCAATATCCAACGATATAACATCTTTCGGAATGAAATTTTCTTTGAGTCTACCGACTCTAACACCTTACAAATTACAGATCATAATGCAGTTCAAAATGGCTCTGTGACATATGGAGTTGCATCGATGGACATTTATTTTAGACAAAGCTCAATTGCAACTGTCAGTTTCCCTTAACTCATACGAATCATTCAACTCGAACAACGCGTGCTAAGAGAATATAAAAATATTTAAGTTAAGACGATGAAATATAAGAAGTTTTACCAAAAAACTTTAGTTCATCTTTTCACACTTGGTCTCTGTGTGTAGACCCTATTGCTTTATTTTAAAGAATTAAACTCATAAATTGCAGCCTGGGGGTTTAATTCGCTCAAAATTAATTGATTTTGAGTAAAAAAATTAACAGGTTGCAAGGAGTAAAACAATGAAAAAGATTTTGTGCTTATTTTTAACACTATGTTCCTTCTCTGGAATGGTCCATAGCGATATTAGTTGGGGAACACCAACCTCAATTTCAACGGCATCTGTCAATGCGTCAGATCCGCATGTTGTCATAGATAATAGTGGAAATGTAACGGCAGCATGGGTCGAAAGTGGAGTTATACAATCAAGTTCTCTTCCTTATAGCGGAAGCTGGAGTTCTATTGTCTCTATATCCGATATTTCTAACTCCTCTTCAAGCCCAAAGTTAGCTATTGATGCTAGTGGAAATGTCACAGCCCTTTGGATAGAAGTCCAAAGCGGAAATGCAGTGATTGAATCGGCCACCCTTCCCTTTGGCGGAAGCTGGGGCTCCGAGACATCCCCTATTTCCGGAGCAGGAGCCTCAGCTCCTTCACTGGCCGTTGACTCAACTGGAAATGCAGTGGCAGTTTGGGTGAGAAGTAATTACATCGAAAGTTCAACAAGGATTTCAGGAACCTGGAGCCTTGTTTCTATCCTTTCAGCTGTAAACTCAAGTAATGCTCATGTGGCAATCAGCGATTCGGGAAAGGCCGTTGCCGTATGGCATACCACAGCAGTCTCTGGGGCTGATCAATTATATTCTGATTTCCTGACAATCAGTACCAATACCTGGAGTACACCCTTAAGCGTGTTAGCTGTAACTGCTGGCGTCAAGCATAATTATCCAAAGGTGGCAATCGATCCTTATGGAAATGCTACCATGGCATGGTATAGGTACGAACTTCTGGATGGGAATTCTTACCAGGAAGTCACTGTACTTTCCTCTGATTTATCAGTGGATTCCGCAGCCTGGACAGCCATTCCAACAGTTCTTTCAGGACAAGGTATACGTAATCCTGTAGACCTGAATATTAAGCTTCGCTTTGATTCTAGTGGAGATATTTTAGGAGTCTGGACAAATTCATACGACGGTATGACATTTAATATTGAAACTGCCAGAAGACTATATGGTGCGATATGGCCAGGTGAAGTGCAGCCAGGGACGCCAACCTTATATTCATTTGCTTTTGACCATGAAATATCCTCAGGCACAGCTCTTTTGCTTTATATGCAATGGGATGGGGTTTCTAACATAACAATTCAGTCACAAGAAACTGAAACAACTGACCCAACTCTTCAAGCATGGTCAAATCCTAATCAAATGTCGACTACTAGCGAGAACGGATATCCTGTGTGCGGCATATCTTTGTTAGGCAGCAACTTTAATGGAGTGACTCTTTGGATTAGCAATAACGGAACAAACAATGAAATTCTTGCTTGTTTTGGAAGTGCTCCGGTTACTGTACCGCCTACAAGTCTTTCCGCAACCCAAAGCTCTACCAATTTTGGAATCTATACTGATTATTATAATACCTTCACATGGGTTGACAGTACAGATCCTACCGCGATTCAATATAACCTCTTCCGCAATGGAGTTTTCTTCAATGAAGTGAATCCGGGCACAGAGATATTTGTTGATCACAATCAAGCGATTGGAGGCGGTGTCGTTTATGGTGTAGCTATGCTGAATGCTGACTATCGTCAAAGCGCTATCGTAACATATACACTGCCATAAGAAACCAGGTTAGTGACTTATAAGTTTATTAATTAATTTTTTACAAAGGTTTTAGATATGAAAAAAATATTTAGTGTGTTTTTGACAATCCTGGCGATTACAAATCTACAGGGTAATAACATAAAGTGGTCATCGCCGCCAACTTCCATATCTGGTGTTGGGATTAATGCTTCCGATCCTCAAGTTGCCATCGATGCAAATGGTAATGCCATTTCGCTTTGGGTTGAAAACAACTTAGTGAAATCGAGCAGCAAAACAGTCAGCGGCAGTTGGACAGCAGAAGCGACCGTATCGGCCACTAATGCGTCTTCTCCACGGCTGGTCGTTGATCAGAGTGGAAATGCCTCTGCCATTTGGCTTGAGGGGACTATTATCAAAGGAGCCACAAAAACTTTAAGCGGCAGCTGGAGCAGTTCTACAGCCCTGTCAAGCAGCACCGCTACATCTCCATGCATCTGTGTCGACTCAGCCGGTGATGTAGTAGCAGCCTGGGCAAGGGGCGGCAATATAGAATCCTCAGTCAAGCTTTTTAATCATGCCTGGAATACCCACCTGACTATCACAAGCACAGGTGCAACATTGCCAAGCATTGCAGTGGGGGGCACCGGCAGTAATACCAGGGTCGTTGTTGTATGGCTAAGCACATCTGGCAGCGGTACAGTTGTCTCTTCATCTTCCAAATTAATTTCTGGCTCGTGGAGTACTGCGGTAACCATTTCAGACACAGTGCACAATTCTGCGAATCCACATGTGGCTGTTGATTCGAACGAAAATGCACTTGCGATTTGGTACGAGTACGACTTGACAGGCGTAAGCTATACTAATCTTGTTGTTGAATCAGCCAGCAGTCCTGCATCAGGGACATGGACCGCTCCAACAGCTTTGTCATTGCCAGGCATACGCAACCCCTCATCCCTTTGTGCAAAGGTTGCATTTGATAACTTTGGCAATGCAATAGCGTTGTGGAATACATCATTCGATGATAGGACATTCAATATAGAATCATCTATTAAGCCTGTAAATGGAGAGTGGAGTCCTGTACTGGATCTTGTCAGCTCCAACTTATATGCCTATTCACATGAATTGTCTGTGACATCATTTGGAGATGTTTTAAGCCTCTACCTGTTTTTTAATGGTCAATCGTTGAACATTCAGTCAATTGAATCCGATATCAACGGATTTATGAATAATAGCTGGTCAGTGCCAATCACAATCTCGCAAGGGATGGAAAATGCTAGTCCTAAAATAGCTGCCAGCATCAATGGAAATGTAATCCACGCAGCTGCTGTCTGGATGAATAACAATGGAACTAACAATTCAATTGTTGCATCAACAGGATCGAAGACACTGGTACTTCCTCCTTCAGGCCTATCTGTCACACAAAGTTCACACAACTTTGGAGTATTTACCGAATACTATAATACGTTGAATTGGACTGCGAGCACAGATCCACATGCCGCTGGCTATCTCATTTTCCGAAATGGGCTATTCATCGGACAGGTGGGAACTGGCGTCACACATTTCATCGATGACAATAGAGTACAGAGTGGTTCTGTCGTCTACGGCATCACTGCAATTGACAGCTTGAATACGCAAAGCGCGGCTATCAGCGTCAGCTATCCGTAAGTGAGATAATTTCTTTTCTCGTGGGTGCGCAAGAGTCATCTTGCGCACTTTTATTTCTAAGATACAAAAGAGCCCGGAGCGAAGCGCAGGGCAACTGATGATAGCCCATAGCGACGAAGGAGCTATGGGTGGAAACGCGTGAGCAAAAAAAGAGCCCGGAGCGAAGCGCAGGGCGACTGATGATAGCCCATAGCGACGAAGGAGCTATGGGCTATCATCAGTCGCCCTGCGCTTCGCTCCGGGCTCTTTGATGGTTTTTAATTTGATCATCTCTTGCTCGCCGATTTTTTCTAACTCTTTTTTCAAAGTATTATCGGATTGTAATATTTGAAAAAAAAGATCGTTTTTAACTTTAAGAAGAACGCTATCAGTTAAAGTCATAACACTGGCATTTCGCAAAACCGGTGTCTTATCAAGAATGGCTTGCTCGCCAAAAAAAGCCCCATTTTCTAATTTAGCAAGAACAATTTCATCATTCTGCTGTCCCATTGTAAAAACTTGCAAGTTGCCTTCCTTAATTATATAGAGGGCATCAGCCTTATCTCCTTCTTTGACAAAAACAACTCCCGCAGGGACACTTATTTCCTCAACCAGAGAACTTAATTGAAAAAACTTATCCTCGTCCAGATTTGTAAAGAGAAAAGTATTCTTTAAAATTTCATTATTATCCATGATGTGGAATATAGCAATAAGAGGTCAATAAATCAATTTTTCTTTCACATTTACATTTTAACTGGTATGTATACTGCGGGGCGTTGAATAAGAGGCAAAGATTCGGAAGATAAAGATATGCAATATAGAATTCTGCTGGTCCAGTATTTTGATATTAGCCGCAAGCTCGTTTCAGCGATTTTGCAAGAAAATGGGTACAAAGTTATTGAAGCAACCGGCGGCTCAGATGCTATTTCATCAATTGAGAAAGAGGTTCCAGACCTTATCTTGTTGGATATCATTATGCCTGGAATGGATGGCTATGAAGTATGTAGAAGGCTTAAAAAAAATCCAAACACTAAGGATATTCCCATCATCTTCCTATCCGGCTTTGATACACCGCAAGGTAAAATTAAAGCTCTGAAATTGGGAGGAGTAGATTTTATCAACGATATTGCTGACAAAGGAGAAATGATCGCTCGCATTGAGACCCACCTTAAGATTAAGAATTTGACTCAACAATTAATGGATTATAATCGTCAGCTTACCTTAAAGCAGAAAATTCTTGACGATGATCTCAAATCTGCAGCAATGATCCAGGAAAGCTTATTACCGCAAAAGTCTCTTCAGTTACTCAATCTTCAACTGTCTTCGACTTATCTTCCATGCAATCCTGTCGGTGGGGATCTTTTTAATATCATCCCTCTGCCGGACAATAAAATTATTTTTTATGTCTTGGATGTGAGCGGACATGACATTACTTCCGCAATGGTGACTGTTTCAGTCTCCCAGTTTCTGCAACAGCATAGTCTATATTCCGACCTCCAATTTTCCCCAAAAGAAATGCTGACAGCCCTAGAGCGGGAATATCCATATGAAAAGTTCGATCGTTTTTTTACAATTTTTTATTTTGTACTCGACCCGCAAACCGGAAGGATGTCATATAGCAGCGCAGGACACCCTCCACCAGTTCTTCTAAGACATAACCGACCATATGAACTCCTTCAAACAAATGGGGGTCTGATTGGAATTAATCATACTGATGCCTTTGAAGAGAGGGAGATTATGTTGGAAAATGGGGATAAGCTAATCCTTTATACTGATGGGATTACAGAATTCTATCATCATGATACTGACTTATGGGGAACAAAACAGTTTTTTTCTTTCTTGGAAAAAAATAAAAATGAACCTGTTGAAATCCTTAACGATATGATTATTAAATGTTTAAAAGGATTGGAAGGTTCTCAGAGCCAACTTGATGATATCAGTTTAATCTGTTTAGAGTATAAACCTAATAAACCTACACTTTCTCCTTGAAATTATTTCACAAAAGGCTAATTTTAATGAATAGTAAGTTAAAAGGAAAAATATGGAAATAGAAATAAAAACAGAAAATGGTGTCACTTTTGTAATACCTAGGACCTCAAGCCTAGATAGCCTCACAAGTGCGCCTTTTAAGGGGAAGTTCATCGATTTAATCAATCAGGGAAGCAGATTTTTTATATTGAATCTCTCATCAATTGAGTTCATGGATAGTCGGGGACTCGGAGCAATTATATCGATCTTGAAAAACTTGACGCCGGTAAAAGGAATTCTTGTCCTGTGCGAGCTGAAACCTCAAATCGTTAACCTGTTAAATATCACTAATATGCACAAGGTATTTCTTGTGTCTAAAGATGAAAGAGAAGCATTAAATATGCTACAAGATTCAAAAAATAATAATGGGTAATGTGAATATGAAACTAACCTTTGAAAGTAGACTTGAGATACTCCCCGCTTTGGGTAAGGCCATCAGAGGAATATGTTCTTGCATGATCCATGATGGATTGTTGTTATACCAGATTGAATTATGCCTCATAGAGGCGGTCAGCAATGTGATCAGTCATGCCTATCGAAATGAGGCTGGCCATCAGATTGAAGTGGATGTCAGTATAGATAGGACACTTGCTGTTTTTACCGTTATCGATACTGGACTCAGGAATACTAAAATCTTGAAGAAAGAATTTATTTTCGACCCGCAAGATATCAACAACTTGCCTGAATCGGGCATGGGACTCCACATAATGTTCAGTATTATGGATGAGGTTTCTTTTATAGAAGAACAAGGTAAGAACATTACAATATTAAAGAAGCTCTTAAATTCAACACACTGCAAGCAATAATGAATAATAAAAAAGCCATGAAACAGAACTTCATGTACTTTAGTTTGATTATTTTTGTAGCTGCTACGATGCCCATCATCTATCACAAAACTCAGCATAAATGGATCTTATTCAAGGGGGCAGAAAAAAAATTTATGGCTAAGGAATTTAACGAAGCGATTCCTCTTTATAATGAAAGCATAGAAGCGGGAATGCAATCACCGGACGCTTTTCTTCACCTTGGTAGCTCATATGAAGCCACGCACCAATTCCCTGATGCAATCAAAGTTTATAGGGCTTATCTTGACATCCACTTGGAAGATAAAAAAGCCCGCTTATCATTGGCGCGTGTTTTGACATGGAATGGCGAATATAAAGAAGCGGAAACTGAATATCAAAAAACTTTAGGAGAATAAGATGAACCGATCTGGAATAATATTTGTATTCTTCACTTGCTTTTGTCCTCTTAATATCTCTTTGCATTCCGTAAATGAAAAGCATCATGAGGAATTGAGTAAGGAAATAACAGATTGGGATGCCCGTCTGGAATATGCTCGATTACTAGGTTATCAGCATAAATATGATGAGTCATTAAACGAATATCACAAACTTCTTGCGATCAAACCCCATTCCCACACTATACATATCGAAATGGCTAAAACATTATATTATCAGCACAAATATAAAGACGCCCTGGCAATTCTGGATGAAATACCTCAGAAAAATCTCGATGAAGAAACAAGACTTCTGATTGCAGACCTTAATATTGGGTTAAAAAAATATCCACAAGCCGAGTCGATATTTCGCGAGCATTTAAAATCGCATGATGATGATATAATCAAGTTTAAACTCGCCGAACTCTTATCTTGGGAAAAGAAGTATATCGAGTCTTTACCGTTATTTACTGAATTATTGACCAAGAGGCCAAATGACATTCAGCTAAGGCGCAAGTATGCAATGGTGTTGATGTGGAAGGGTGATTTTAAAGAGGCGTCAGAGCAATTAAAAAAAACATTACCTGATGGGGAAAGCTGATGAAGGCTGGTTGGTATGGCAAGCTTATTTTATTGATCCTCCTTTCTTTTTCTTTCGTTACTATCTTCCTCTATCTTTCAATCCGAATAATTATATTTATTACATTAGATTTTCCCTGGTATGAAAAACTCCTTGCCTCTGTGCTGTTATTAGCCGAACTTTTCGTTTTAATCCAATCGACCGGTTACTTCATTAATATATTTTATGTCCTCCTCCATTCATTGAAGAAAACGGATCCCCCTCCTATTATTTTCGATACCTATCCTCCTGTAGCCGTCATTGTTCCTTCATACAAAGAACCTTTGGAAATCATCCAAAACACATTAATCTGCACATACAATCTAAGTTATCCAAATAAGCGCATCTACCTGTTAGACGACACTCGCTATGACCTTCCGTGGGATACTGATGAAAATAAGGAAAAATACCGAAAGGCAGTTGACGAGCTATGCCGCTGGGTCGGCGTGAGCCTATTTAGGGCAAATTGGCATGGGGCAAAAGCGGGGATCATAAACGATTTTATGCAGTTTCTTGATGGCAACTTCCTTCCGGGCTTTGAATTTATTCCCGCAGAAAAATATGAAAGCAAGGAAATTGAAAAATATATCGCCGTTTTTGATTCTGACATGAATCCCATTCCAGAATTCCTTGAGGAACCCGTTTTTATTATGGAGAAAAATCCAAAGATAGCATTCGTACAGACTCCGCAATATTACACCAACTTTGAAACTAACCGCATTGCCCGTGTTGCCGGTCTGCAGCAAGCTATATTTTACGAGTACATTTGTGAGGGAAAAGGATTGCAGGGTGCCATGTTTTGTTGTGGAACAAATGTCCTTTTGCGGAGAGAAGCATTGAAAGATGTTGGTGGATTTGATGAAGAATCCGTTACAGAAGATTTCGCCACTTCATTAAAAATGCATATCAAAGGATGGGAATCGGTCTATTTAAACAGGGTGGCTGCTTTTGGCATGGGTCCCCAGGACCTTGCGGGTTTTTTCAAACAGCAATTTCGCTGGGCAAGGGGCAATTTGGGAATCCTTAAAGGGCTACCCTTAAAAATGTGGAGTTCTCTTCATAAGATGCCTTTAAATATTTGGTGGGAATATTGGTTAGCTTGTACACACTACCTGGTGGGATGGGTCTTTCTGGTGATGGTCTTATTTCCTGTCATGTACTTATTTTTTAACGTTCCAAGCTACTTTGCAGACCCTGTACTCTACTTTTTTTCTTTTGTCCCTTATATTATTTTTTCTTTCGCCGTTTTTTTTCTTACGCTCAAAGTAAAAAGATATCGTGCTATTGACATGCTTTCTACCACTTTGATTAATGCAGTTACTTTTCCAATTTACATTAAGGCTTCCATCAACGCATTGTTGGGGATAAAAGTTACATTTGGCATCACACCAAAAGACGGAAGCACAATTTTACCTCTAAGGGCGCTATTTCCCCAGATTTTGCTGAACCTCATGTGCTTTGCTGCAGTAATTTGGGGATTGCTGCGCATCTATTATGAGCGTGATCCTGTCTATGCCCTTGCAGTAAATGTATTTTGGTGCTTTTATAATTTTACCCTCATTGGTTTCTTTCTGCATTTCAATCACTCCGAAGAGAGTACAACATGAAGATTAGTTTTGGGGTTGCTTCTTTATTTTTTTTACTCCTTTTTAGTGCATGTGAACAAAAAAATGTTTCCGCTTCCCGGGCGCTATTCTGGGGATTTGCAATGGAAGGGTTTCCCATTACAAAAGAATTGCTTGATGAACAGAAAAAGAAGACAATGATCAATCCCGGATTGATCCTTTTCTATTTGCAGTGGCCAAGCCCAAGTTCCAAACCGGCATCTGTAAAAGAAAGCTTAAATTCCATATGGGAGATTGGGGCGCTCCCGTGCCTTAGCTGGGAGCCCATGTATTATCAGGAGAAAAGCGAATTGATCATTCCCTGCGAAGATATCCTCTCAGGCCGATATGACCATTACTTGACATTTGCAGCCGAAGAAATAAAGGCTTGGGGTAAGCCGCTTGTCATCCGATTTGCCCATGAAATGAATATATCCCGCTATCACTGGGGTGTGGAAAAGGCAAATTACGACAAAGGCTATCCGTCCAAATACAAAAAGATGTTCCAATACGTCGTTGATTTTTTTCGGCTAAAACAAGTGAACAATGTTCTTTGGGCATTTTGTCCAAACTCCGATTCCATCCCGGGGGAATCGTGGAATTCTGCAAGCAACTATTACCCCGGTGATCGTTACGTCGATATCTTAGGAATGGATGGTTATAACTGGGATGTGACCGCAAACATTGCGGCAGAAAAACATCTCGATTGGATAAAGCCATGGCAGTCTTTTGAGCAAATTTTTCACCCACTTTTCCTCGAGCTTATAAAGCTGGCACCCACGAAGCCTGTCATAGTCTTTGAGACAGCTTCAGTAGATCGTTCAGGAGGGCAAAAGAGCCTTTGGATCCGCGATGCCCTGGCCACAGCTAAAAAATGGGGACTTACGGGGATTATTTGGTTCGAAATGAAGAAAGAAGAGGACTGGAATATCGAACAAAATGGGGATTATTCCTACCTCCCTTTTGTCCTCGAGAATACCTCTTCGTCTCAAACCTGGGTAGAAGGGGTTATCAAGGTCGAATAGATTAACACAATCAGGTTATAGTTTGAATAGAGCCTTCTTTCCAGGTTCTTGATCGAATTCAAATAGAGTGAGTAAAGCCCTTTGTCTTTGCATTTAATGACCTCCTTCAATCCGGAATGGGGGGCCAATTTTGATTCCGTAAAAAAGATATCGAAGAGGGTGAGGTTGATCTCAGATTCCATGACCTCTCTCAATTCATCAAGATTAATGATTGCAAGGATCTCTTCAACATTATTTAGCAATTTGCCATGGAGCTCCCTGAGTTGTTCTACATTTTCTTTAATCTTCTTCTCAATATCGGGAAATAATAAGGATTTGAAATTTGAATAGGCTTTAGGACTATAATCGGTAATACGTGAAAAATAAGCCCCCAGATGAGTCATGTAAATTTTTACTCCACATTTTAAAAGAAAGGAATCCTTAATCAATTGAATAAGGTCGTCTTTTTGCCCGGAAACGGCAACTGGAGCAGGCCCTATTGTCGTTTCCTGGATAATCGTGTAGGTGACGCACTTGGCAGTTCCGCAGGAAGAAAAGGAGTCTACTTTCCCCAAAATACCGTTTGTATTGGGTATGTGAAGGTGGATACTTTCTTCTAACTCAAGTCTTTCCTTGTTGACAAACCAATCATAGATGGCAATTTCAGTCCGGTCCCCTTCCATGGAGAGGAGTAGGTATTGAAAAGGATCTCCATCAACCCGTGTGCCGAGAAAGGGGAACCTGATCATATTCGAAGTTGATAAGCTGTTAATATTATTCATAATTTAAAAACGGTAGTTGATTGATCCCCAAGCTCCTTCTGCATTCCAAAACTTGGAACGGTGGATCACTCCTTTTATTTCAAAACCCCAATGTTCCTTAAACTCGTGCTTCCACTCAAGGATAAACTGGATGAAAAGGTTATCCGTTGTGTCGTCTCCGAATGTCAGTCTTCCCCCAAAGTAACGCTGAGGTGCCTCGCAAAATTCGAATTTCTGATAGTTATGCCGCCAATCAAAAGCAATGCTGCCCATGAAGTAGTGCTTTGGGGTCCAGTAGGGATGTATCACATAAATAGGGGTTAACCCATCCAAAATCGGTATGGTGATATGTGCAGTGTTGTAATAAGAGCAATTCAAAATCACTTTGGCAATCGTAGGGTCTTCGGTGAATGAATACTGGGTGTTCAGATTGGCAATGACTTGAGTGTTGTGATCATTATAGTTTTTAAAACGGAACGAACCTTCGGCATTCCAATATCTTGTAAGGTCAGATTTGATTGACAACCAGCCTGCAGTGGATTGTATGGCTTCTTTCATACAGAAGTAGTTGTAGATTTCATTTTCTTTGTCCACACCCACATTCAAAGAACAATAATCAAACATGTTAAAGGAAAAGTGGACATATCCTGAGATCCTACTTTTAAACTTATCGAAATAGGTTTTGTATGAGACGGCGGCATCGCCACGGACATAATTGTTGAGGATATAGTCTGCTTCGACCGACTGCCCTTCTGCCGGGTAGAATTTGTAATTGAAAAATGGATTCTCAACCCACTCATGCTGTATGAATCTCAGATGAGATCGGCATGTCAGTGGTATTTCTATCACTTCATCCAGGCTGTACCTGGCAATCTGGGATTGAGAGAAGCTACCGGAACCCATTTCACGCCAATAAGCAAAATGACTTTCCAGCCCAAGATTGGATTTCATCAAATTCCTTTCCAGTGTCATCTTGTCAAGGGAATGATTTGGATCGATATTAAGGATGTCGTTGTAGATCTTTCTTGCAAGGTCGCAACGACCAATGTTGCAGTAATCCTGCCCATATTCATAAAGGGCATCTTCATTGCCGGGATTCAGCTCCACCTGTTCCTTAAAACAAGGGAGCGCATGGAGAAATCGTTTGTCCCAGACCAGCCTTTTCGTTTTCATTTCAAGGCAGACAGATTTTTTCAGATTTTCGAGTCCCTGCTCATCCAGGAGTTCGATTAAATATTCATAAGTTGCCATCGATTTATCAAACATCTTGGCCCATAAAAAGGTCCGAGCCTTTTCAAGGATTGGGGTCGGATTTTCGGGATTGAGGGCTATTACCCTGTCATACCATTCAATCGATTCACAATAACGCTTTGCCCATCCAAGTACCCTGGCAATAGAAATCATGATCTTATAATTATCTGGGAAGTCGTCAAGTAAAGGCCGGTAAATCTCAAGAGCAGAATCAAATGAATAATTAATACTGAGCATTTCTGCAAGGGCCAATTGTGCAGCAGTGTCCTTAGGATCTAGCTTTATGGAGGCAGTGTAAAATTGTTCTGCCTTTTCCGACAATCCATTCTCAATGTAAACCTTTGCCCAAGATTCCAATTCTTCTGTTGTTGTTGAATCTTCCTTTACCTTATCAATAAAATCATTATCTTCAACGGCATCCCCTGCCAGATAAAACCTGGCTTCAGCGTTTAATGGGTCAACAGCCAACAAAGCCTTAAACGCATATTCAGCTTCTTCTTTTAAATTCAGGTCCAAATCACATCTTCCAATGCCGATAGCGGCTTGAAGATAAAATTTCTCATCCGCTGAAAGAAGTTGGTAAGAGGCAAGCGCTTCTTCAAAACATCTCATGGAAAATAAAGTGTTAGCTTCTAAAAGACGGTATTCCCCCTTCTGCGGATTCATTCCAATAAGCTGGTGGATGATATCTAACGCTTCATCAAATTTTTTCTCCGCATTTTTTAGGTTTGCTAACGGGATTAAAAACTCCGGCTTGTCAGGATTCTCCATTATCCTAGAAACAGCCTTTTCATATTGCCCCGTTGCAACATATACACTTGCCAAAAGCTCCGGATGGCCATCTATATCTATAAGATTCCTATAAATGCTTTCCGCCCCATAATAATCCCCCCATATCATCTTCATATCTGCAATCGCTATAAAGATTGTACCCTCCTCTGCGGTTTCCAGGTGAAAGCAGATTCTACTTATCAAAATTTGGGCCTCCACAAAGTGGCCTAATCCTGTTTCTGCTTGTGCTGCGGTCAAAATAAGTTTGAAATTCCCGGGATTTTTATCAAGGGCAGCCTTAAGGGAATCCAATGCCTCCCTATATTGCTTTAATGCGGTGTAAATTTGACTTATTTCCAGAAGCAACTCAATGTCGTCGGGCCTTTCTTTTAGCAGTATCTTATATTGGACTAAGGCATCCTTTCTACGGTTTTCCTGATATGAAAGCGACTTGGCCAAAGCCAACCTGGCTTCATAGTCATTGATATAGCTTTCTCGTGGTACAATACTTTCATTTGAATCAAGTTGATTATTTTCTTCCTCGGATTCTGCCGTCAAGAGTGCAGTATGACAAAAGAAAGAAAGAATGAAAAAATATAACTTCATTTTCATTATGGTTTTCCCTATTACCCTGTAAAAGGCTTGATTTTGAATACTAGGGATGCAAATGAGTACATTATTTTTTACCGTGCGAGGTATAGGAATCAGGAGTTTAAAGCAGGAAAATTATCCTCTAAGAAACTATTGCAGAAGCCCAAAAGATAATATTTTGGACTTCTGCAATTGTATCTAAGGCAAGAGCTATACACTGGCCTGCATCAATATTTACCTAATTGTTAAAACAGTCGTTGGGGGATTCCACCCATTAGCGACTGTACCTTGAACTAAGCGCAACTGTTCAGTGCTTTGTAAAGTACCCTGGTTATCAAAATAGGTGATCGACTCATAGAACACTTGTATATTTCCGGAATTGTCGATACAGATATTGATGGTTTTAGGTAAAACACCCTCTTCTGTGTTTGACAGAGGAATGGCTGTGGACCAGCTGCCCCCATTACGAAGAAATGCAGAATAAACAGTGTAGGTAGATTTAGTATTATCAATTCCAAGCCACACTGCGACGCCATCTCCGCCTGATGTAATGGAAACATAGGGTTCGTAGCAATTTTGGCCGGATGGCGAAAGGGTTGCCTGACCTCCCAAAGTTCCACTAGGATCGACAAAGCCTCCTTTAAGTGGCTTTGGGTTTATTGAATAATCTACCCAAAGAAGAACACTTCCGGAAGATTCGCACCCGAGTGCATAACGGGCTTGCGCACTTCCGCAAGCATCAGCCTGATATGGCAAAGTAAAAGCAATGGATAATATCAGATATACTATTCCTTGATACAAAGTATTCATAAAGTCTCCTATTTTTTCATTACTCAATTTGGGCAACGTTTATATATGACATCGGCACGCTTGGAATACTGTCTCCATTGAATCCAATAGTCGCTGAGGTAGCGGTCCCGCCGCTTAAAGTTCCTGTTACATTTAAAATGCGCAAGTAAGTATTAAGGGCAGTCGTTGAAATAGTCACAGACATCGTATGAATGGGAAAAGCATTATTTACTAATATTGCTTCTGCTGAGCCAGGCCCAGTATACGTATTCCAGGTAACTCCCGAATCTAAACTAAGTTGCAACGCAAAGGCTGCCCCAGGAGCTGCAGGGGTAGTATTCATCCCATAAGCAAACGTAATATAATAATTTCCAGTAGCCATTAGATTGATATTAAAGTAGGGTGCTGTCGCTTCAACAATTGAAACAGAACCATAGGCTGCCGTCAAAATCTGATTGTAGGGCATTGCTGAACTGGCTGCAACAGTCACGCCTGCAGTGTCATCACTTTGAATGACTACTAAAGTGACACCTCCAACAACCCCTGCAGGGCCTGTAGGACCTGTAGCACCTGTGGTTCCGGTAGTTCCAGTGGGGCCGGTCGAACCTGTTGTACCTGTCACTCCGGTAAGACCCGTGGAACCGGTTGAACCTGTCGCTCCGGTTATACCTGTTGCCCCTGTGGCACCTGTCGCTCCGGTGACGCCGCTTGTTCCCGTCGCACCAGTTGCCCCAGTTGCTCCCGTTAAACCTGTCGTTCCAGTCGCACCAGTTGCGCCGGTTGCTCCAGTGACACCGCTAGTCCCGGTCGCTCCGGTTGCTCCTGTTTCACCTGTTGGTCCGGTAGGACCAGTCTCACCATTACTTCCTGTAGCTCCCGTTGCTCCGGTTGCTCCCGTTGTTCCTGTCGCTCCTGTATTACCGGTGGGCCCTGTACTTCCAGTCACTCCTGTTGTGCCTGTCGAGCCTGTGGCTCCTGTAATTCCTGTAGCTCCAGTGGCTCCGGTGGCTCCGGTGGCGCCTGTTTCACCCGTCGCTCCTGTGGCTCCTGTCGCTCCATTAAAACCTGTCGCTCCGGTAGCCCCTGTAGCTCCGGTTTCGCCTGTAGGGCCTGTTGGACCTGTCGTTCCTGTCGCCCCAGCTTCACCTGTGGCGCCGGTGGCACCGGTAGCGCCGGTTGCTCCGGTTGCTCCCGTGGCTCCGGTAATACCTGTAATCCCCGTGACCCCTGATGCTCCAGTAGCACCCGTAGAGCCTGTTGCGCCGGTAGCGCCTGTGATTCCAGTCGCTCCCGTGGCTCCAGTAATACCTGTAGCTCCTGTGGCACCGGTTGTGCCGGCGGCCCCCATGCTTCCCTGTTTTGGAGCTTTACAACTTAGGTCATGATCAAATTGGATCCCATCTTCAGGTGCAGCATGCAAAGAGGCCGTCAATCCAAGAAGGCAAGTAAAAATAGTTAAGAGTTTAGTGTTAAGATAACTCAAGGTGCACGCTCCTGATTTTAAAAGTTCCTTTAAAAATTTATTGTACCTTAGCAATATTTATATAAGCCATAGGGACATTTGGCGCAGCCGCGCCATCAAAGCCCAATGTTGCTGTTGATGCCCCAACGTTCCAAACTCGCAACGTTGTATTGGAAACGGTAATGTTAAGTGTGATCGACATAGTGTGTATGGGGAATGAGTTATTGACCATGATTGCAAGGGATCCTCCGGTACCGGAATAGGTATTCCAGGTTCCTGCTTGACCGCCTCCATTAGTACTTATTTGCAATGCCATTTGAATAGGCGGAGAAGGAGTGCCGTTTAAGCCATAAGCGAAAGTAATGAAATAATGGCCGATGTCTGCCATGGTGATTTGAGTAAAAGAGGAAGGGGGTCCGACGATAAATTGAGAACTGCATCCACCATATGGCGTGACCATGACTTCATTGAAAACAATTCCTGTGCCGGCAGGAATGGAAACTCCGGCGGTACCTCCAGTATTAGTCAAAACAAGATTTAAACCGCTTGCCCCGATAAAAGAGGGTCCTGTTGGACCTGTTGAACCTGTTGCACCGGTGACACCTGTGACACCCGTCACTCCTGTTATTCCTGTGGCCCCCGTGCCGCCTGTTGTCCCTGTCGCACCCGACGACCCTGTCGAACCGGTAGATCCTATTACCCCTGTTACACCAGTTACACCATTATTTCCAGTTGCGCCGGTAGCACCCGTGGCTCCTGAGGTGCCTGTAATACCCGTCGGACCGGTATTACCAGTTGCCCCTGTTAATCCAGACGCCCCGGTGATTCCTGTTGTACCTGTAGGACCTGTCGCACCGGTTCCACCAGTTAATCCGGTTATCCCTGTTGCGCCTGACTCCCCTGTCGCACCTGTTATCCCTGTCAAGCCTGTAGGCCCTGTAGCTCCAGTGGCACCTGTCGCTCCTTCCAATCCTGTAGCTCCAGTTTCCCCCATGGCACCTGTGGGACCTGTTACTCCCGTAACACCTGTATTTCCGGTGGCTCCGGTAGCTCCTGTTGCCCCTGTTACTCCGGTTGCCCCTGTTGCACCTGTTGCGCCGGTTGCACCAATAATTCCTGGAGGGCCTGTAGGACCAGGATCTCCGGTACTTCCGGTAGAACCAGTAGCGCCGGTTACACCGGTTAGGCCGGTGGGTCCTGTGTTTCCAGTAGGACCATTCGAGCCAGTAGCTCCTGTGATACCAGTTGCTCCTGTTATTCCAGTTGCACCAGTTGAACCGCTGGCACCTTGCGCACCCGTTGTACTGGTAGCGCCTGATGCCCCTGTTGCACCGGTTGGTCCCGTTACTCCAACAGCTCCTGGAGGGCCTTTATTTGGAATTTTGCAACCATTTTGATTTGATTTTTGAGACTGTTTGGAATAGTCTTGAGCATGAATGCCGAATGGAAAAAGGAGTAAAAACAAATAGATGGGCAGAAAATTCAGTTGTAACTGTAAAAGGTGAGTTTTCAAGGATACCCCTCTCGATAAATTAAAATATACATCTATGTATAGATATAATATTTCTTTATTTATGGCAATTTTTTTATTCTGGATCTGAGATTCGGAGTAGGTACTTATCGTCATTATAACCGCAGAGCCGCAGAGAACGCTGAGACTACGCAGAGAATTTTGATCACTAAATAAATGAAGAGACAACTTTTGTAAAGAAAAAATTCTCTGCGCATTCTCAGCGCTCTCTGCGACTCTGCGGTGAATTTCTCGTACCTACTCCGAATCTCAGAAGAGTGCAAAAAATATTGCATTTTTACCGATAATTATTTATATACTTTTTTATCCCGGATTATAAATTCAATTGAAACTCTTAAATGGTTAAAATATGAAAAAAATGTCACTCTTAATCTGTCTTCTATCTCCCTTTATTTCATACGCCTCTCTTCCTCCTCCTTACGACACTGTCAACCCTCTCCCTTTTAATCCGCAAGGGTGGTACGCGAATGGTCCGTCAATGGAATATTTGCTCAAGAGATCGAATGTTAAAACCGTGATTGAAGTTGGCTGTTGGCTTGGGTTATCGACCCGTCATATAGCCCAGACGATTCCGGATGATGGAGTTGTTTATGCCGTCGACCATTGGGAAGGATCTCCGAATGAGGATAACAGTGTTTTTGATATGGCTAATCTTTATCGCCAATTCCTCTCTAATGTCATTCATGAAAATTTAACCCATAAGATTGCGCCTGTGCGCATGTCAAGCGCTGAAGCTGCCATAACTTTAACGGTTAAGCCTGATCTTGTTTATGTAGATGCTACACATGATTATAATGGAGTTTATACAGACATCACACTATGGTATCCATTTGTCAAAGGACACGGTGTTTTATGCGGAGATGATTATAACTGGGGTTATGAGTCTTCTGTAAAAAGGGCTGTTGATCGTTTTGCGCAAGAGAATAATCTGATTGTGCATGACGACGGCTGGTTTTGGTTTTATGAAGAAATGTGAGGTTAGCTATGTATTATTTTCTGGCGCTATTATTAGTCGTCCTTCAATTAAATGGTGAGGTTTATTATGAAGGCACCTACACCTTTCATAGATATGGAAAAGTTGATTTGAATGCGTTAGTTCAATTTCTTCCCTACAATCCTGTCATAGTCGAGGCAGGTGCCTATCAAGGGGATCAAACTGTTTATGCCGCCAAAATCTGGCCTTACCACAGATCTTTAATCGCTTTTGAACCAAATCCAAGGGCCTTTGATACGCTTCAACAAAGGATAGTCGACGAAAAGCTGGAGAATGTCCAAGTCCTTAATATTGCGCTTAACGATTATAATGGCAATGCGACTCTCTATATCTCTAATGACAATGAAAAAGACAGTTCTTTACTTCCCCCTCTAGTGGAAATGCAATCTTATTATCCAGGTACTTTCCTTAAAGTCCCTTGTATGACCTTAGATGATTGGTGCGAACAAAATCAGATAGATAACATTGATATTCTCAGCCTGGAACTTGAGGGGTTGGAATTAAAGGTCCTGGAAAGCTCACCCAATATTTTAAAAAGTACCAAGATCATCATTTTACAAAGTTTTTTTAAGCCTTATCGTAAGGACATGTGCAACTACTTTTTTGTTAAAGACTTTCTAACTAGATCTCAATTTGTTCCACTCATGCATTGGTATGAACAAGGTGAAAGAGGACTGGCAGTTTATGTCAGCCAAGAAATATACGATGCTTACTTTGTCAAGTGCTTAGGATTAGGACTGGGAGCATTGTTATATCCATGAAGATGAAAGCTTTTGTGACTTTTTTCATACTCCTTGTATGCCCTATTTTTCTTTACAGTACTGTCGATAGCACGCTGGAAAAATACTTGAAGCCCGCACCTTATAAAATGGGCCCGCATAACATGCGTAATATCGATTTTATCTACATGATCAACCTGGATAAGCGACCCGAAAAATATGAAAGCACCATGCAGGCACTCCAACCCTATAATATTTACCCCTACCGCTTTTCAGCTGTCAATGGATGGGAGTTAAGTTTTGAAGCAATCGATAACTTGGGTGTCAATTACCAACCCGAATCCACTCAAGGACCAATCTGTACAGTCTTTCGCCATATCGATGGCAAGGAGATTCCGAGTTTCGAGATAATGAAAGAGGAAGGGGTTACTTACTATTGCCATTCGCTTTCACGAGGATCTCTCGGATGTTTGATGAGCCATCTATCTGTATTGCAAGACGCCTACACATCGGGTTATGAAACGATATGGATCATAGAAGATGACATCCGTATAGTTGAAAATCCGCATAAAATCTCAGATTTGATAGATCAATTAGATCAGCTTGCACCGGACTGGGATGTGCTATTTACTGATAGTGAGACCAAAGGGGCTGACGGAAGCAAGTTCTTTTGCGGAGGAATACGTCCTAGACCTAACTTTCAATATCAAGACCTTAATTATTACATTAAGCGTACTTATATCAATGAAGATATTGAGAAGCTTGGACTCCGCTTTGGCTCCTATTCAATGGTCATCAAGCGGTCCGGAGTGGAAAAACTGCTAAATTATTTTAAGACCTACAAGCTCTACTTCCCCTATGATATGGAGTATTTTTTCCCACCGGGCATTCAATTATATGGCTGTTCAAGAGATTTTGTAACAACTACTGCCGGAGGCATATCAGATAATGGAAATCCAACATATGAAAAATAAATTCTTCTTCTGTATTTTTTTTCTGCTTAACTTCACTTTTTTAAGAGCAGATTATTACGAAGGCATAGAGCTGTTTAGCAACTATAATTCTATAGATTTGAATTGGTTGCCCCAATTCCTCCCTTATAATCCTGTTATCCTGGAAGCGGGAGCTTTCCGTGGACATGACACTGTGAAAACCGCACAAATCTGGCCCCAGTCCCGCATCATCGCATTCGAACCTGACCCATACGCTTTTAACGAATTGCAAAAAAATGTCAATGAAGCACAAGTGGCCAATGTGGAACTATATAACATAGCTCTTAATTCCTATAATGGATTTGCTTTATTCAATGTCTGTCTTGGCCCTAACACTAACGAACCGGCCTATGGCTATGCAAGCTCCCTGCTTCCTCTAAAAAAGGGAATGGAGATCTATTGTAAAGGACCCCAGATACAAGTCACATGTGTTAATTTAGATAGTTGGTGCCGGGAAAATCAAATAGAAGCGATTGATCTTTTAAGACTGGAAGTAGAAGGGGCGGAATACAATATCCTCAAAAGCTCTCCTAATACATTGAAAAATGTAAAAGTGATATATATCAAGACCTTCATCCATCCTTATAGACTGGGAATGACCAACTATCCGGCTCTAAAGGGTTTTCTTGAGAAGAATAATTTTGTCCTGCTCTCCCATCGTTATCAACCGGATATCATCGGACATGCCATTTTCTTGAGCCGAGAATTATTTGATGCCTATTTTAAATTGTCTTTAGGAATATATTTAGATAAATGAACTTATAGAGGTTTTGAAATGTTTTCACCGAAAACTCACCGATTGCTATTTTGTATTTTTTTACTTTCTTTTTTTTCTTTGGAAGGAGGTATCGAAGATTATTTCAAAAAGGCAGAAAACAAGCCCGAAGCGAATGGCATTGCGAATATAGACTTCATTTATGTTATTAATCTCGATAAAAGACCCGAAAGATATCAAAGAACCATGAAGGCACTGAAGCCTTATGGTATATATCCCTATCGCTTTTCCGCTGTCAATGGATGGGAGTTGCCATTTGAAGCACTCGATGAATTAGGAATAGTTTACGAATCTTGGATGCCCAACGGACCTATCTGTACTGTTTATCGCCATGTCGGTGATAAAGAATTCATTAGCTATGAAGTCATGAAAGAAGAAGGGATTGCCTACTACTGCCATTCCCTTTCTCGTGGAGCTATCGGCTGCCTTCTGAGTCACCTCTCTATCATACAAGATGCCTATGATTCCGGTTACAAGACAATTTGGATCATGGAAGATGACATCAAAATTAATAGTAATCCACAAGAACTCTCTTTTTTACTTAATGGATTAAACCGGCAGGCTCCGGACTGGGATATTTTGTTTACAGACAATGAGATCAAAGGCGGAGATGGAACACCCGTACCTTGCACGATGATTCGCCCCAGACCGCTTGTGCAGCTTCAACAAGCTGATTATTATCTTAGACGAACGAACGTCAATCAAGATATAACCAAAATAGGAATGCGCTTCGGTTCAGCCTCCATGATCATTAGTAGATCTGGTATGAAAAAGATGCTTGATTATTTCAAAACTTATAAAATCTACTTCCCCTATGATATCGATTATTTTTTCGTACCCGGCATCAATTTTTACGCGTGCGATAAAGACATCGTGACGAACATCGCCGGTGGAGAATCAGATAACGGAGCGCCTAACTATTTGGATAAATAAAACCGGAGCAGAAAAAATTAGGATGATCAATCTCGATCAAAGGCCCGAAAACTATAGCAAGAAGTACATAGATTTTTCCAAATTTCACTCACTTGTCAATGTCTGATTCGCTTGTAATGTCTTGAGAAACAATATCTCTAGATAAAGAATATTCACTTATTCCCGGGATATAATGAATATCTACATCATAAGAAGCCCAAATGCCATTTTCTCGATAGAATTTCAATATCTTATTAATTCCTTGTTTAGAGATAATCATCGAATGTGTTCCAAAGCGTTGACCTATTTCATAAAAATCTTCTGTAAATTTTATTTTTCGACGATAGAAAGTCACATCTGCATGTGGTAAATCAGGTCTAAAATCATGAGATACTGAAAAAATTATTTCCCCATCTTTATTCTTAAATTCTCTATCTGTGTAAATCACATCCCAATAAGGGGATATTCTTGTAAGTTTAAGAACAAAATCACTAATCTGATGAGGATCCTCGAGGATTATTATATCATCTTCACAAACCCAGATGTAATTGTAATCATTTACAGATGCATGTTTTAAAATAGAAAGATGGCTTAAGATACATCCAAAGTGGCCTCCCGACAATCTAAGAGGATACAGACCCATTAATTTTTGCATTTCTTCCTCAGAAAAAGACCATCCATTTATAGCACTAAATCTGGTTGGATGAATATCAAAAGAAAGGAATGCCTGATTTGCCTTTTGCCATCTTTCTGGCCTTCTATCCAAGTTAATAATATAAAGACAATCAATCAAGTTAACATTCGGATTGTTGATAGTGTAATCAATAGATTTTAGATAGGGATCAATATTATTTTTTTCATTCATTGCGTTTGAATCGACTGTAAAGATCAATAAAATCGCAAACACAATAGCTCTCATTAATCATCTCGCTTTTAAAATCTTGATTCATCGCATAATTGCTTCATATATTGTCTTATCGAAATACTCAGGAGAAAACACTTGTGCTAGTTCACTAGCAAGAAAATCTCTAATACTATCTAGATATTGGTTATATTCATTCTCAGACATTGATTTGATATATATGTAGAGCTCTTCGTTATCTTTAAAATCACGATAATCAATAAAGCAACTCTTAGGAATATAACTTTCAATATTAGGGGGACCCCAATAAATTGGCACACAACCAGCCGCAAAACAACCAAAAATCTTTTCTGTGATATAGCCATTCAAGTCTTTAGTATTTTCAAAGCAAACACAAAAACGGTATTTCATCAAGGTTGAAATTTTCTCTTCTCCTACGTAATCTCCTGGGATGTAACCACGAAAGTCTCTATAATGGCGTTTTACCCAAAATCGACCATATATATCAAACTCCCCCTCTGGCTTTGTCTCGAAGAACTCAACCATTTTCATTCTTTCCGAATAGAGCTCATTTTTTCTCTCCGGATACTCATTATCTGATCCAGAAACCATCACACACAGTTTTTTCTCTTCAAAAGGTGGCAGACTTTTGCGCATGGGCATAAGATACGGATAGTGTATCTTAAAAAATTTGACCCCATTGACTAAATCATCAGAATTGGTGTACACAAAGGGATAATTATCATAATATCCTGGAGGCATATCACCAGGTTCCATATTAAATAACATCAGTTTATTACTGGGGAATTTTTGTAAAATATCGTTGTCTAAAGTCCACCCAAAAACAATGATTTTTTTTACCTCGGGATCTAACGGTGAAAGAGTATCCTCATAAGGATAAGGATATTTATAAAGCATCTGGATATCATAGCCAGCCTCCTTGATATTTTCTAATTTAACAGGGAAATCATAAATATTGAATCCAGATAAAATATCAATTCTTTGTCTTGAAAGAACTTCTTTTTGTTTTTGCCATTTTTTTGGAATAGCAACAAATTTTGCAGATCTAGATACATTTTTGGGAATTAGATAATGAAATGAATATTCCGAAAAAATCTTCTGCAATTTTGGATAAATTAGTTCATGAGATAACTCATTTTCTCCGTTTAAATCTAAACAACCATGAATGTTTGTGTTAGGAACTTGAAAATCATCGATGATAATTACACAATTGTCTTTATGCGTCTTGCTGATTTCTTCTAGCTCTTCTAAGATAGGCCAGTAATGATACCCATCACTTTGAGCGTCCATATAATAGGCATGAGCGTCAAGATAAAATAAAATTCTTGTATCTTGAAGAATTGGAAGAAGCTTTCCAAGCACCTTCTCAGAGCTACCAAAGTGGCATTGAACATTTGCCAAATGTTTTAAACGGACTTTGGCTTTGTCATAGAAAGCTCTTGAGGCTTCTATGGTATGCACCTTATTAAAAGACTGGGAGAAAAAAATAGTTGTTGCTCCTAAAGAAGTACCGGTTTCTATTACGGTATCTACAAGGTAATCATTCTTTATCATTGCAATATAAGTTCCAATTTCAGGTGAATCATTAAAAGCGATGTAACCAAGCTCAAAAGCAGAATTTCCTAATTTCCATGTTCCCGTATTTTCATCATCATGCAACAAATGCTCCTGAAATAAATTTAACTTTCCAAAATCTATCACCGTAGGAAATTCATCTTGATTTGAAAAAAGGGTCGAAAAAGCTATGATTAACGGAAATACTGATGCAAATGATAATCTGTTCATCTTCAATCCTTATGAAAATTTCAGGACATGTATTCATAATTCTTTCGTGTTAAAGATGCAATATTTTTGACAACGATGGGGTGTGATTAAAAGCTGTACTCTCCTAGAGCCCGTAGTGAAACGGAGGGCTCTAGGTGAGTACGACTTTTAATCAAACCCAACTCAGGCTGAGATTCGGAGTAGGTACTTATCGTCATTATAACCGCGGAGCCGCAGAGATCGCTGAGCAAACGCAGAGAGTTTTTCTACGATCAAAATCTCTCTGCGCTTGCTCAGCGATCTCTGCGGCTCCGCGGTAAAATCTTCTATACAACTTTCTAGCCAACCCTTACTAGAGCCACTTTCCTATACCCAAACGGTATCTCTGACATCTCGTTCCTACTCCGAATCTCAGAACTCAGGCAAACAGCTTGCTAAAAACAGAATAATTTGATATGACTCTTCAATCCTGTATCCAAAGGAGAACCTTATGACGGATGTTTATGTTGATACTGCACAGGCTTCTAACCATTTTGAATATGTTATAGGCATCGATAAACGGGATTCTCCTTCAAGAATCAAACAAGAAGCTTTAGCTTTGATGAATCAGCTAGATGGCTGGTGCTCTTTTGAGAAAGCTGCCGTATTGATTGATCTCATTCTCCTGAAAAAACCTGACACCATTGTTGAAATTGGTGTCTATGGTGGAAAATCACTTGTTCCCATGGCCTATGCACTGGAAGTTAATGGCAGAGGACAAATTTTTGGAATTGACCCTTGGGCTAGTGAAGAATCTATTAAAGGGATAAAAAACACTTCCAGCGAATATTTTTGGGGTCAATGGGTCGATCACACGGCAGTAATGCAAAATTTAATCAGCAGGATTAACACGTTCAATCTTCAAGATCGTATCTCTTTAATTAGAAGCTCTTCTGAAAAAGCAGATCTAATACCCAATATCGACATTCTGCATATCGATGGGAATCATTCCGAGGAGGCTTCTTATCTGGATGTCACCAAGTGGGCGCCCATGGTAAAAAAGGGGGGCTTTATCATTTTGGACGATGTCACCTGGTTTGAAGAAGATGCCTATACCCAAGCGCGATCTATCGATTGGCTTGATACAAATTGTGCCAAAATTGCAGAATTCAAAGGATCAAACGTTTGGGGAATATGGATGAAATTATGAAAAAATTTATATTATCTATTTTTCTATTTGTAATTTTATCTTCTTTTAATTCTGATAAATCAATCAATCAGTTAAAACAAAATGTCAGCAGAAACCTTCCTGAGTTTTATGGGTGGTGCTCCCAAGAAAAGGCAATAAATTTCATCGACCTGGTTCTTGAAGTAAAGCCGAAAGTCTGCGTTGAAATAGGTGTATTTGGGGGAGCTTCTCTTTTTCCCGTCGCCTCAACCCTCAAATTCTTAGACCAAGGGGTTGTCTATGGCATCGATCCATGGGATAATGCTGAAAATCTTCGTCAGTTCGATCCGGCAGATACAACGAATATCAACTGGTGGAAAAAAGTCAATTTTAATTCCATCTACACTTCTTTTAGGAAATTGTTCAAAAAATATGGATTGGATGATTATGTCATTACACTGATCATGCCTTCGCAATCAGCTACCGGTGCTATTAAAGATATTGATATTTTGTATATTGATGGCTGCCATAGCGAACATGGCTTTATTATAGATGTTTTACTTTACCTCCCAAAAGTTCGCAGCGGCGGCTATATTTGGATGAATGACACACTTTGGGAGCAATCTCAGGAAGCAATAGGACTTTTATTGCTGCAATGCGAGGTGGTGAAGTTAATAGATAATGGCAATTGTATCTTATTTAAAAAGCGATAGGTTATTCATGTCTAAAAAAATTCTGTATTCATTTTTTCTGTTTATAATTTCGATCTTTTCTGTTGATGCTGAAGGGATTGATTTAAACAATTATGAACTTACTCTTTATAGCCAAAATGGGGAAGATGGGGTAATCGCAAAAATCTTCAATGAGATTAATCTTCGCTCTCATTTCTGTGTAGAATTTGGAGCCTATGACGGTGTAACAGGAAGCAATACCTATCTTCTTAGGCTGCAGGAATGGCAAACGGTACTGTTGGATAGATCATTAGAAATAAAAGAATACAATCTCTTCAAAGAATATATCACAGCTGAAAACATCAATGAGTTATTCGAAAAATATCAAGTACCCTACAATCTGGATTTTTTGTGCATTGACATTGATTATAACGATTTCTACGTCTGGAAAGCATTAGATGAAAAATATCAGCCGGCCGTCGTTATGATAGAATACAATGCAACGCACCTACCCGATGAAGATAAGGTCGTCAAATACCATCCCTATTTTTCCGGCGGAACGACTAATTATTATGGGGCAAGTATACTCGCCATGTATAATCTGGGAAGATCTAAAGGCTATTCCCTGGTCTATGCTGAAAATAATGGAGTCAATCTCTTTTTCATTCGTGATGACATATTGGAAGAAAAAAGTTTACAGTTCAAAAATATCAATGATGTTCACGCAATTTATCGTACGCCGAAATATGGTATAGGACCCAATGGAGGCCATGCTGCGGATCCAAAGCAGCGGAAATATCTTACATCCATTGAGTTACTCAATTAATAGGAACCATGGATTTCTTAAGTTCATTTAAGTCTATTGTTGCAATCCAGATCTCACAATCATCTTTACCATATGCTAAGTAAATTGTTGAGCCAACCGCAACAAATCCAGATGGATAAATGACTCTTTTATTATAATAAGTAAAGGTGTAATAACTTTTATGTAATAAGGGCGTTGAACTTATCTTAGTAACTTCAAAAGGAGGATTGGCTGAAAATGTATAAGCGCCTGCAAAATAATGCCATATCTCCTGCTCAATAGAGCATACGGAACTTAGCATGATTCCTGAATGGAAGAAAGCCAAATATTCTCCATCAACTAAAAGTGCTGTTGTCCCACCTCTCAGTGATCCATAATTCCATGAAGAAACATTTTTATTTGTTTCATGGCAGTTAACACAGAATCCGGTCTTTAAATTGGGCAAGATTATATCATGAGGATCAAGCGAATAAGAAAATAAAAGGGTGCCATTCCAATCAAAAGGGCTCCAATTCTTTTGCCAATTACCTTTAGATAATTTAGCTCTATAAATTAGCTTAAGAGGATTAGCAATGGAAAATTCACCATTGTTATAAAGTAATTCTGCAACATACATATCGCGTCTTTCATCATAGGAAGGATTTTCCAATTCCATATTATCATTATATGTAAGATAGAGCTTACCATTAGACTCGAAGATGCGTGCATCTTCACATTGGCTCGGGGTCCTGCTATCGTTAAAGCGGGTGTCTAACAATTGTCCATCAGAAAGTGGCTCAAAAGACTCATCCAATATAACTATTCCTATATAAGATACCCATATAATATCCCAAGGTTGGGGAGTGTATCGGAAAGTCATAATATAATTATCGCCGAATTTGATAATCGAGGGGTTGAATGCTCCCGGGAATTTGGGAAGATAGATTCTCTTTGTTGATGTGATAATACCCCTCTGTTCGACAGGCATTTCTAAAGTACAAACGAAGCTCGATAACT
>Ga0207010_1040_pt1 | contig 30887 bp, 29 predicted proteins | sample Alteio_BWMinCont_82_FD_153465 | JGI IMG/M metagenome (GOLD analysis project Ga0207010, IMG submission 153465) | Enriched cells from forest soil in Barre Woods Harvard Forest LTER site, Petersham, Massachusetts, United States -... | ecosystem: Environmental > Terrestrial > Soil > Temperate forest >...
CTTGCTCAGTTAAACTAAGGTTTTCATTAATAATAAAAAAATCATCAAAAATAATCGATTTAACAGGAATATTAAGCTGAGCGGATAATTTCTCCATGATTTTTTGCGAGTTTGGCCAAGTAGATGCAAATACTATTTGAGAAATTGTACTTTTTCTCCACTCACTTTGATAATAGTCTAATGAGCGCTGTATCTCTAAAATAAATTGATTAAATTCATGGATTCCTGTATCTGTATTTTCAAAGTTAGGCTCAAATAATGCTTGATTTATTTCTAATTTTCTTGATAGATATAAAGTTTTTTGTGCAGTAATTAATAAATGACTTTCCCCTTCTGTTAAATAAATTAATAAATTACTATTTTCATCATTTTCATACAGTGCGCTAATATTTTTTAGTCCTAATTCTGGAATCGTAATAGTACTTACTTGCAGGGTGCTTTTTTGTAGTTGATCTAACATAGATTGTATATAACTAATGCGAGAAACAGCTACCATTATTTTTTTTTGAGAGATATCTGCTTTTTTTAAGGGGATGGGAAAGCTGTCGATAAGAGCATCTTCAATTGGGAAATCAATTAAACTTTTTATTTTTAATTGAATGGCTGATTGAAGCTCGTAAGGTTCAACCAATAAGTCATCGATGATTAATAATCGATAATCTTTAGATTGTAACATCCAAGTAAGAGGTATCTCAGCCAGACGGTATAGACTTATCCAATGATCTAATATTTTATTCAGCTGTATTACATCTTCACATTTTTCTATCTTATTAAAGATTAACTCCTTTTGAGAAGCCATTTCATTCATGCCAATGATGGAGAGCTCTTTTGAGTCAATTTTAAGACAAGCTGTTTTAGGAGAAATAACTTTTGCTTTCTTAAAAGAAAAGTGTTGTGGCCATTGCAATCTATTCAATTGTCTGATAACTTTTGTGAGCAAAATCACATCCTTGTTAGAGTGCGCCTCTTTAACCTTAATTATTTTCTTATAAATAGAAAAAATTTGCTACAATAACTTCAACCTTAAGGATATTTAAATGGGTGACAGATGGATGGTTTTTTCAATAAAGAGCTAGGTTTTAGCTTAATTGAGTTAATAATCATTATAATTTTAGTCGGTATTCTTGGTGTGTATGCAACGGAAAAGTTTCCTGGCAGTGTTGTTAACCTGGATGCTCAAGCGCAAGAATTATCTAATGATATTCGTTTTGCCCAATCTTTATCCATGACAAAAGGACAGCGTTATCGATTTGTAAAGCTATCAAGCACTACTTATCAAATTTTAAATGCAGCCGGGAGCGCTGTCATATTAGGAACAGGCAATAACATCATCACATTAAATACGGGTATTACATTTGGAACGCTTAGTAATCTACCTAATAGTTTAGTTGCCTTCGATGGAAATGGTACGCCTTATGTTGATACAGCGCTACCGGGTACAACTCTTACAGCAAGTGCATCTATTCCAATGACAGATGGCGTTAATACTAAAACTGTTCTCATTAGCCCTGAAACGGGCAGGGTTAGTATTCAATGAGATCAATAAAGGGATTTATGTTGATTGAATTAATCATTTTTATTGTTATCACAGGAATATTAGCCAGTACTATTCTTTTAGGATTAAATGCCACATTAAGTAATACTTCAAATATTCTACAACAGACTATTGCAGCAGAAACAGCACAACAATGCATGGAATGGTTTTTAGGACAAAGAAGGCTAAACGGTTATACGAGTATTACCTGTAATTCAACTACACCTACTTTTTGTACTGCCCCTGCGGGGTATACAGTCTCCACCGCTTGTGTTGCCAATCCTATTAACGGCGATGCAAATTATGAAAGTTTGACTGTGACGGTCAGTGGTTTGAGTAGTGCTTCTTTAAAATTATTAATAGGGAATTATTAATTGCTGAAAGTACAACAAGGTTTTACATTAATTGAATTTATTTTTGTGATCATGCTATTAGGTATTATTGCTGCCATATCTAGTCAAATGTTAACTCAAGGCGTGATGGCTTATTTTACGGCAACCAATGTGGTTGATGCAAATTGGCAAGGACAATTAGCGATACAAAGAATGATGCGTGATATGAGTATTGTTCGTTCTTCTAATGATATTTCAACTGCAAATACTAATACATTTTCTTTTACCGATATTAATGGCAATACAGTCAGTTATGCTTTAAGTGGTAGTAGCTTAAGTTTAACTTATAATAGCAATGCACTCATACTAGCCGATGGCTTACAGAGTCTGACTTTTCAGTATTATGATAAAAATGGTGCCATCACTGCGACTAATAATTTAATTCGTTATGTTAAAATGACATTAAATTTTAGTTATAAAAATACTATTTATGCAGTGATATCTGCTGTCTATCTTAGGAACTGTTCATGAGAAAAGAAATGATAAGCTATCAACGCCAACAAGGATTTTTATCTATTATTGCCGTTATGTTAATTGTCATTATAGGTTTTACTGGAGCTGCTATTGCTTATTTATTTTATAGCAGCACTCAAGGATCCGTTAATTTTAGATTAGCAAATAGCGCATTATATTTGGCTGAGTCGGGGATTGAAGAAGCGAGTCGTTTTCTATTGACACCTTTGCTTAGCGGTACTAATCAACGAATTGCTTGTAGCGCTTTGACAGGTAATAGCAATTTAACAAATGCTAGTTTTAGTCCTGGCGTTTACACTGTCACAGCTGTCACTTTACCTAATTTTGCAACGACTACCTTAAATGGCGCGATAACAAATTCGGCTACTACTATTACTTTATCGAGTGCAACTAATTTTTCTGTTAATGGACGTATTTTAATTGATAAAGAAGCCATTAATTATAGCGCAAAATCAGGAAATACTTTAATAGGGTTAACGCGAGGCGTTAATAATACATTAGCGAGTAGTCATGCAAGCGGGGCATATATTTCACAATATCAATGTGCACTTGATTCAATAGGTGGTGTACCGACAATTACAACAGGATTGGCAAAACGCGAGCTTCAAATTAATGTTCAATTACCGGAAATGTGGGCAGTTGGGAATACAGCGAGCAACAGTTTTATATTAACTCACTGGAATAGACCTACCGAATTACAATGGACCAGTGCATCTATTGTCGATGCAACAAATAATAGTAATGTAGAAGATATTAGTTTGTTATCTAATTCAGAAGGTTGGGCTGTTGGCGATGAGAATCTCAATAACTACACTATATTGCACTTAATCAATGGTGCTTGGTCTGTGACACCTATTAGCGGAGCTTGCACGGGACAAAATTTAAATGCGGTGTCTGTCACCTCTTCTAAAGAAGCATTTGCTGTTGGGCAAAGAGCGCTTACCTTACTTTGCACGACAGGAAACTATCGTTACACTATGCTTTACTGGAATGGGTCAACATGGATAGAATTATCGTCAAGTACTTCCCCAAGTATTCCAGCTGATGGCAATAGCTCTACTATTCAAAATTTATCTGCGGTAAAAGCAATTGATACTTCCGGCAATGGTCTAGCTAATTTGGGATTTGCGGTAGGCGCTGCAGGAAGAATTTTACAATATAATGGCACACAATGGATACAAGTTGCAAGTCCAACTGCAACGGCTTTGAATGATGTTGATATTGTGTCTGTCAGTGAGGCCTGGGCTGTTGGAAATAACGGCATATTATTAAAATGGAATGGTTCAAGCTGGGCATCTTTTTCTTCTTCAACAACCACAACACTTAATAGAATTGTGATGCATGCTGCAGCAAATGGCACAGCCGATTATGGTTGGGCTGTTGGTAATAATGGTGTTGCTATTATTTATAATGGCTCAACCTGGTCTACACAAAGCCCAGGAGGATCTAATTTATTAGGGCTTGCAATATTCAAAGTGAATGATGTATGGGCGGTTGGTGCCAGTGGACGAGTGGCACATTGGGATGGAACAGCTTGGACAAATTTTACCTCAAATGTATCAGCACAATTAAATAGTGTCGGCTTAATTGCGCCGGGGAGTTTCCCTTCATCCGGATGGAAAGAAATTTTTTCATGATTTATTTTATAAAGGAAAATATATGGATTTAATTGAATTATTACGTTTATGTGTTGAAAAAAATGCATCTGATTTACATTTATCTTCTGGCCAGCCGCCTATTTTTCGTATCAATGGAGATTTAGTGCATGTTAAAGAATTTCAACCTTTATCAGCAGAGTTGACCCGGCAATTAATAGAAAGTATTTTAACGGATGTTCAAAAAAAGGCACTTGCTTCTTCATTAGAAATAGATTTTTCTTTTGCAATTCCTGATTATTCTCGTTTTCGTATTAATATATTTAATCAGGCCAATGGTATGGCTGCTGTTTTTCGAGTGATTCCAAAAAAAATACCTACCCTAGATGAATTACAATTTCCAACAGTTTTTAAACAACTGTTAGACTTACCGAACGGATTAATTTTAGTGACAGGTCCTACAGGTTCTGGAAAAAGTACTACTTTAGCTGCAATGGTTGATGAGATGAATACTCATCATAATTATCACATTATTACAATTGAAGATCCTATTGAATTTATGCATGAGAGTAGAAATAGTTTAATTAATCAACGAGAAGTTAAACGCGATACGCATGATTTTAATACAGCGCTTCGTTCTTCTTTAAGAGAAGACCCCGATGTGATTTTAGTAGGGGAAATGCGTGATCTTGAAACAATTCGTTTAGCTTTAACAGCTGCAGAAACAGGACATTTAGTGTTAGCTACTTTACATACAGCATCGGCTCCTAGAGCAATTAGTCGAATTATAGACGCATTTCCAGCAGGGGAAAAAAATATTATTCGTAATATGTTATCTGAGTCATTACAAGCTGTTATTTGTCAAAGGCTTCTTAAAAAAATATCAGAAGGTAGAATAGCCGCTTTTGAAATTATGTTAGGAACAACTGCTATACGTAATTTAATTAGAGAAGATAAAATCGCGCAAATGTATTCTACTATTCAAATTGGTAGTGAATTAGGTATGTGCACATTTGATCAATATATACAAGGATTGCTTAACAAAAATTTAATTAAACCGGCTATCGTTGAAGAAATGTTAGATAATCAAAATTTATTTCAAATCGATAGAAGAAGAGATTAGCTAGCATAAATAGCAAACTTATATAAAGGAGGGAAATCAATGATTCTAACCAAGTGATAGTGCCCCCATTGTTTTTTAAAAGCTGGATTTTTTGAAAATAGATAAATATAATTAATTGGAATATTAAAAAAATATCCTTTACCTCTAATATCTACAAAGATAAAATTAGGTTTTTTATAGATTATATCTTGTATAATACAGTTAATATAAAAATCTAATTCTACGCGATGTGTTTTATAAAAATGATCGTATCCACCGATATTCATCGGTTCTTTCATTAAAGGCAGCCAAACCATGCTCCAGAATCGAGAAACATAGTTAAGTTTAGCATAATCTATTAAAGGGAAGATGAGCTCAGAGGCTGCAGAGAAAAAATAAACTTTTTCATGGGAAAAATACCTAGCATCAATAATCATATGCTGATATAACTTTTTATAATAATGTGAATAATCTTGAGTATAAGAAATTTTATAAAATGGAAATGCAAAAATTAATATACCTGATAAAGCTAGTAATCCATAATGCCATTTTTTCTTAGGAATTAATAATAAAAAACTTAAAAACCACATAAGCACGGATAAAAAAAGCAGATATCGACTAAATACGGTAATGCTGACATAATAGTAAAAAACAATATTACAAATATAAATAATTAATAGGGTCATTAATAAAGAAAAGAAATGATTTTTTTCATAAAAAATATAGAAAAAAATAAAAAATATTCCGCCAAATAAAAGAAAAATCATATCAGGGAAATAATAGATACTTAAACTGATATAAGGCATATGAATAAAATAAAAACCAGCTAATAAAATGTTAAACAAGCCCAGCTTAAGATAGTCTAATTTTGTTAGTTGTTGATTCATGATAAGAGCAAGATACAACAAAAAATAGATTAATATTTCATAAATATAAAATGGTAAAGCATGATATAACCACCCCATACGTTGCCATAAAAAAACTAACCAAAATCCTAAAAAAGCAATTAATAATGTCTGTGTTAACTGTGGATAAGATATTTTTTTATAAAAAAAATAATAAAAAATCAATAAAAAATAACCATAAATAGATTGATCATTTAATAAAATACTTTTTAGAGGCTGCTGATATTTTGGGTAATAAGAATGTTCAATCAATGGGATAATAATAGATATATAATTATAATTAAATAATATGATAATACTTAAATAAATACATCCTATCAGGCCGATCAAATAACATTCTGTGCGGCGAAAAGAAAATATACTTCGTTGATGATAACTATAAAATATTTCAGCTAATAAGAAGGGTAAATAGAAATAAGGTTTTAAAGCAAATCCAATACCCGCCATTATACCAATTATTATTTCTAATTTGGATTTAATGACTATTTTTTTTAGTCTCATCCCAAGTAAAAAATAATACGGTGTGCAAAGCATCACAGTGATATGTTCTCTTTGGCCAAATTCACAGACAGGCACAATTAGAAATAAACCACACATGAGTGCAATGATCAATATCCTTGGGAAAAAACTTTTTTCAGGTAATATTTTTTTTAATAAAATGTAGCAGCAAAATAACGACACAGTACTTATGGTAAATATATAAATTCTTAAAGATAATGTTTCACTTAAATGAAATATATGATGTATAAATAACAAGGGAATATAAAGATAAATTATTAAAGGAGGATTGGTTTCAAAAAAACTCGTGCCATATTGCCCGCCATGAATCAAATTTTTAGCAGTATAAGATAACCAACTGACATCTCCATTTAATAATAAATTTCCTTGCATTTTCCAAGAAAAAAAATAAATAAAACAAACAATACTAAAAAACAATATCCTATTTATTTTATAAGTCATCATCCCTGATCTCATTTTACAACTTGATTGACATTCAAATAGTCATTTGTCATAAATGACTATAATTAGAATATCATTAAGTGATAGATTATTGCATTAAGTATTTGGTATATTATTATTTACATGAGAAAAATCAGCCGGTTTTGTTTTATTATTTTTAAGTACTTTAAATAGATTATCATAAACGTTATTAGCGCTCCAAACATACCAGCCTGATACATTATTGGCATCTTCAACAGCGCGAATCTCTTGCAGCAAATATTTTTGCTTGTCTGCATCAGACGTTTTTTTAAGATAATGAAAATTAGTTGCCTCAATAAATGCATGTACTTTAAACGGTGCTTTATTATTAAACTGGCCCACTAGTGCATTTAAAGATTTGTTAACAGTTTGATAAGGCTCGGCAGAATATTTTTGGTAAGGCCAAAAATGTGATGGATAAACCATAGGATTCACTCCATCAACACTATCAGAAAACATTTTAATATCTTGGCCAATATGCATAGAAGGATAATAGCTTACTTCACCAAAAATATCGATCTCCATAGGAACATGTGCTGCGTTTATTTTTACTTTAAACCATTTAATAATTTGATAAATATCTTTAGCATGTTGTGGATTGGCAGGCTCTTTAGAACTGTAGCGGATATAATCCAATTGAATCGCATCGGCACCTGCTTTGATTGCCTCATCTACTAACTTAAATTTTTCTTCTAAATGGGCTACAGAATGTATTTGTTCTGCATTGCCCCCATCTGAAAATACGACGATACGTGCAACATGTCTAATTCCTGCTGCTTTCACTTTAGCTAAAGCAGAAGCATAATGCGAGCTATAAAAGTCATGATCGATCACAAACGTATTAATACCTGTCGCTTTAGCTTCTCGGATGAAGTAATCTAATTTTTCTGGCTTTTCTAACATATACTGCGTTAGATAAATGCCTTTATCCCAAGCCATTGCAGAAGAAATAAAACTTAATAATGCTAATGTGGATATTACGCACTTGAATGATAATTGCCACATATTGACCACCTTGTAGGTTGTCTATGCATATTTATAGATTACCACAGTATGACCTCAAAATGTCGCCTAAGAGTATAAATTGAGTATATTAAAATCCAAAAAATTATATATGAGTTATTAGTAATCTATTTTTTTAAAAAATTTAAATAAAAATAATACATATTATATTAATTGTTCTATAATTGTTCTTTATCTGATGATCCGACACTATTATTTTTTATGACAAGCTATTTTGTGAGTGATACGTTTAAACTTTTATTTTGGATTTTAACTTACCTAAAATTATTTTCTGGCAACAATGGCAAGTAAATGGGGCTGCAATTCTATCTTCATTTTTATTGTAATCAAATGTAATTTCTTCATTGGGTTCAATATCGCGTAAGCTAGTAAAGGTGCGATTTTTTCTATTTACTTTTGCATTAGGTGTACAGCTATGGTTAACGTGAACCCCAATGTCATCTTCTATATGTTTGTTTTTACCTATTTGTATAGAGGTTCTTGTGGGTTGATTAATAATATTTCCATTCATTTCGAATAAAATTTCACCCTTATTAATTTTAACTGTTGTAAAAATACCTTGTCCATGTATACCTTCTTTGAGAATAAACTTTGGCTTAAAAGAGCGTGATTCCATATTTCACCTCCAATACCCAAAACTCCTGATATTTCTTATTTTAACAGGGTGACACAAAAATAGGGGCGCCTTTAATTGAACAATAAATGAATAATTCATCTATCTTATTGAAAAATAAAAATCATTACAAAATGAACTCTTATTTTATTTTGTCAGTGCTTTTAATATAATTAAAATTGTTCCAATTTTATGACTGCATAAGCGGGTTCTTCATAAGGGTGGGTATTTTTTAGTTGCTCAATGACTTGCCGAATATAGTCATCTGCGCAAATCATTTCAACATAATATTCAGGTAATGCTTCTAATTGATTTTTTTCTCCTATAAATGCGTGACTGTCATCCAATGGCATAAATTGGCCTTTACCTAATACTTGCCAAGCACAATGACTATAAGCACCTATTTTGCCTGCACCGGCTGAAAACATAGCATTTTTTACTAATTCTACATGGGTGGGCGGAACATAAAAATTGATTTTATACATATTAAATCAAACCTTCTTTTTTATCTGGAGCGATCATTTAAGCAAAAATTCTTTTTTAAGTCAAAAATGATTATATTATATTCATTTAATAAAAATATGATTACAACTAAATAAAAAAATAATCTGATTTAAGAGTAAAATAATAATATAGCCAGTCTACAGAATAGGGGATGTACCTATGAAAAAGATATGGCCGCTGATTTTTGTTCTTATGTTAATATTTTTGATACGTTCATCCTATGCCTCAGTTATTTATTATTATGAAGAGGATCCTGATCCTTATGCAGAGCAAAGTGATAATGGTTCTGTGGTTGAATATCAACAGGATAATGACAACACACAATGGGTAGAAACGTCTGTTGCAGCTAGTGATGAAAAAGAAAATATATCTGAATCAGTTTCTACGCATGACAATATGCATGCATCTGTATTTTATTCTCGTCTACCACCTTATATTCATCAGGGTGAAAAAGTTATTATTGTGAATCCACACCGCCATGTATGGGGTGCCTATTCCAGAGCAGGTATGTTAATACATGCAGGTCTTGCAACTTCAGGTTCTACTTGGTGTTCTGATTTAGGTCGTTCTTGTCGGACTAAAGTAGGGACTTTTCGTATAGGATCTTTAGGCGCTCGAAATTGTACTTCCAGTCGATATCCCTTAGGTAAGGGCGGTGCACTAATGCCTTATTGTATGTATTTTAATGGTAATCAAGGCATTCATGGATCTTATGCTGTCTCTGAAGGGAATCATAGCCATGGCTGTGTACGTATTAGCGTTAAAGACGCAGAATGGTTGCGTTTTCATTTTGCAAGCATTGGTACAAAAGTAATAATAATGAAATATTAAATTAACTATTCATCTGAATGAATCATTTGAATTCCATCTGTTGATTTTAACCGCATAAATACAAAACTTGAACTTAACACAATGAAGCCTAAGAAAAAAAATGTATTAGTAAAAGCAGATATTTTCAAGTAAGATCCAAAAGAAAAATAGTTGACTAGCAATGCGCTGATTGCAACACCCATACTCTGAGAGAATTGTTGCACTGTGCTCATAATGCTAGTTGCAGCGCCACTATCATTTGTTGAAATATCTGCATAAGCCAGAGCATTCATGCCTGAGTATTGTAATGATATCATTAATCCAAAAAACAGCGTTAATAAAGCAATAATATAAATAGAAGTCGATATTTTTATAAGCATAAACAACCATATGGCAATACCTGCCAATAACGTATTTATTAATAAATATTTTTTAAATCCTTGTTTTTGTAATAATCGAAGAGAAAATTGTTTTGCTAAAAGCACGCCACCTGCTAAAGGCGCTAATACTATACCTGATAATTGAGCAGAATAATGAAGCTTTATTTGTAATAACAAAGGCAATAAAAAAGGCATACTGCCAAAACTCAGTCGTGATAAAAAATTCCCAGAAATAGCGATTTGAAATATACGATTATAAAATAAACTTATTTTTACAACAGGATTTTTTTTATCTTTTGAATGCCAAAAATAAATTAATATTAAAATAAACGAAGCTAAAATAATGAATAGCGAAATATGACGATTTAATATTGTTTCGCTTAAGGCAGATAACCCAAACATTAATCCAGATAGGCTAGTTGCAAACAACAAAAATCCAATTTTATCTAGTGGGGGTACCGCAACCGGTGAGATATCTTTTAAAAAATATTTAGTCAAAAAAATAGCTAATAATCCAACAGGCACATTAATCCAAAAAATCCAATGCCAAGAAAAATGATAGGTAATGATTCCCCCTAAGACAGGCCCCAACATCATGCCAAAAGCGCCAACAGTCACAATTTGATTCATTGCATTGATAAATTGACGATGCTTAAAAGTTCTCACAATAATTAAACGCCCGACTGGCAAGGTTAATGCTCCGCCAATACCTTGAATACTTCTAGCAATAATTAATTCTAGTAAATGACTAGATAGACCACAAAAAAAAGAGGCAATTATAAAGATAGTTAATGCAATTATGAATACTTTTTTTGCCCCTAACTTATCTGCAAGCCAGCCACTAATAGGAATAACAATAGCTAACATTAATAAATAACTAATTAATGCAATTTTTAAATCAATTGGATTAACATTAAAGTTCTTTGCCATCGTAGGAATGGCTGTATTTAAAATTGTAGCATCCATTGCTTCCATGAATAAAGCTAAAGAAACCACGAATGAAAGAACTCTTTGTTTTAAGAAATTCATTTGCATTTTTGTTTTGCCATTTCCCAAAAGAAATTACAGACTTTCATTGTACAATAAAATAAGAGTTTGTTAACAGCTAGTTAAACTTTATCAAAAATAAGTGCGTAACGACTTGTAAATTTCTAGAAAATGCGTACAATCCCTGCTAAGCATGGTAAGTTCTACCAGATTTTAAGTCTGCGAAGAGGAAAAATTTAAGTAACCTCTATGAAACAGAAATTTAACACTAAACTTATCTATGAGTAGCTTTAGATAAATTTAAAGGAATGGAAGATAGTTGGAGGATAAGTGTTTAAAGTATTAAAATGGATTGTCACCCCTAGACAACAATTTGATTTAGAAATGCTTTGTATAAAAGCTTTTACTCCTTTGAATGGATTTATGGGACAAGCTGATTATGAAAGTGTTCTAGCTCATATGCGACTTGAAGATGGCCAGCTATGGCCGATGCCTATTACACTTGATGTTAATGATGACTTCGCAGAAAAAGTGAATATAGGTGATTTCATTGAACTTACCCATGAAAATAATACACCTTTAGCACGAATGCTCATAACTGATAAGTGGCAAGCAAATAAGCAGTTAGAAGCCGAGCGAATTTTTGGCACGCTTGATCCTAAGCATCCTAGCGTGCATTTTCTGTTTCATAAAGCAGAGCCTTGGTATTTGGGAGGAACCGTTGAACTATTACAATTGCCCAACCATCCGGATTTTACTGAAATACGTCATACACCTTCCTCATTAAAAAAATTATTTATTTATCTTGGTTGGGAAAAAATTATTGGTTTTCAAACAAGGAATCCTCTCCATCGCGCCCATTTTGAACTTACTTTGCGCGCAGCGCAAGCAGTGGATGCTAATCTATTAATTCATCCTGTGGTAGGCTTGACGCAACCAGGCGATATTGATTATTTCACTCGTGTTCGTTGTTATCAAAAAATAATGGCGCATTATCCCTTAAATAAAGCATTGCTGAGTCTTTTACCTTTAGCTATGCGAATGGGCGGCCCTAAAGAAGCATTATGGCATGCTCTTATTCGTAAAAATTATGGATGCACGCATTTCATTATAGGTAGAGATCATGCAGGCCCTAGTATTCATTCACAAAGCAACTCTTTTTATGAACCTTATGCCGCACAAAAATTGGTTGGTCAATATCAAGATGAGATTGGGATCACCATGGTACCTTTTGAAGAGTTAGTCTATATTAAAGAGCGTAATCATTTTTATCCCCGTAATGAAATAAAGCCCGGTGAAACACCGCTCACTATTTCAGGTACGCAATTACGACAAGCTCTACAAAATGAAAAACCTCTACCTCCTTGGTTTTCATTTCCTGAAATATTAGCGGAATTAAAACATGCGTGCTTACCTCGCCATAAGAAAGGATTTACTTTGTTTTTTACAGGTCTGTCAGGCGCAGGAAAATCTGTATTATCACAAGCTTTATTGGCAAAACTGAAATCTTTACATATACGCCATGTGACGCTATTAGATAGCGATATTACTCGCCGCATACTAGCAACCGATCTAGGTTTTAGTAAAAAAGACCGTGATTTGAATATACAACGCTTAGGTTTTGTCGCCTCTGAAATTACTAAAGCGGGTGGAATTGCGATTTGTGCTGCTATTGCCCCTTATGCAGAAACGCGGGAGAAAAACCGTGAATTAATTTCACAATATGGTGGGTATATTGAAATTTATATTTCAACTCCTTTTAGTGAGTGTGTCAAACGTGATACCAAAGGGTTATATACTCAAGCATTAAATGGGCGCCTACAATACTTAACAGGATTAGATGACCCCTATCAACCCCCATCTAGTCCGGAACTGACTATTGACACCACACAACTAAGTATTGAAAAATCTATTAACAAAATAATTGATTATTTGACTCAGGAAGAATATCTAAAATTATCCTCCGTTTCAAGCAAACAATTGCAGAATATAACTACAGATTAGTGATCAAATGTTAAAATATTTTTTTAAATCACCTCAGCTTCAGCTAGGGTTAATACATTCCTTAGGCGGTGCAGGAGGAACTTTACTGGCTCAATGCATAAGCGCTATGAAAAATGTTTTTTTACTGAGCGAATGTAATCCATTATCTGCTCATTTATTTGATTATAATTTAAATCCTTATATTCAATTACAAAATTGGCACCCTAAATTATATGCCGTTGTTAAAAAAAAATTTGATAAGACGCAACTATGTGACCCAAAATCATTTTGTCATTTTTTAAAATTACTCTGTCGGTATCTCCATCAAAACAAGCAACATTTGATAGTCAGAGACTATAATTATATTGATTATATAGGATTGCCCTATATTCCTTTTCCGCCCATGTATTCAAATTTAATGTTTGCGATTAAAGAAGCATTTACAACTTGTCAAGTAGTGTTGGTCAGAAATCCATTAGCGCAATATAACAGTTTACGTTCACATACAATTACCAAAAATATATTAACTCCCAAAAAATTTATAGAGGGATATTTAAAATTTTTAGGAGATTTCTCAGATTGTTACTGGCTTAAGTATGAAGATATTGTTGCTGATCCCACCCATTATATTGCTGCGACTTGTGGAGTATTACAAATACCTTTTTCGGAAGAATTTATCCATGAATTCTATAAAAAAACAGCCGTTACAGGCAATTTTAACCGTATTAATCAAAAAATGATTACCTTGTCAAATACGCAATTGATAGAGGATTCTTGGACAGAAGACTTTAAAACACATCCACAATTTAATTTATTGATGTCGCAATTGGGATATGAATCGTAGGTTGGCTAATAATCGTTTTTTTATCAAAACGGCAAGCTTATTGGCTATTGATTTCATAATCAATTTTATTAAGTGCTAAAATTAATTTTCTGCGAATTTCTTGCGTATAGGGGTTATATTTATGCATATCTAAAAATAATTGCCAAGTATCATTAATAACCATTTTATTAATACTTAATAAAGCAATAAAATCAGGCGTTGCTAACTCTTGTTCTGTTAATTCTAATGCTTCAAGGCCTCTGCCAATAAAATGAATTAACCCTTGAGATGTTGCCATTTGTTTATCATGCTCTGCTGCCATTGTTATAAATAGAACTAAGCCCATTTTTTTTAAAATAGTGATTAATTGATTTAATTGAGTATCATTATATCGAACTGGACAAACAACAATTTTATGCCCACTCAGACCACCATTTTTTTTCACTGAATCAGGGCCAAATAGAGGATGGGTAGCAATAAGTGGCTGATGGTTTGAAAATACTTTTTGCATTATATCAACTGGATATATTTTTACAGAACAACAATCAACAATAATAGCTGCTGGCTTTAAAAATTTTTTAATTTCTTTACAAGATTCTTCAAATAATGATATGGGAGTTAGAATAAACACGATATCTGCTTTAATAAGATTAGGTAAGGTAATTATTTTAATTTTTTTATTATCCAATTGCGGAATAAATTTTTTCTCATAAACCATGACCTCACCAAAACTTGTCAATGCTTGGGCCCATAGTTTCCCGAATCTTCCATAACCCACAATACCAAATATCATAAGCCACTCGCTAATCAATCTTATGGTGTTCTTAATATAAACCCAACTAATAAAATATCATACCATCACTTTCATTTGTGTGATAAAACTTAAATTGGAAAGCATATTTAATTTTTTTTAGGCGCTGAAATAGAATGTCATTATTAAATCAACAGGATATCTCTAAGAAGACCGCATTCAAATTTGTAATTTTACTAAGTCTTGTCAGTCTATTTGCAGATATGACTTATGAAGGCGCTCGTAGTATTACCGGCCCCTATTTGGCGATATTAGGAGCAAATGCTGCTGTTGTTGGATTTGTAGCTGGTTTTGGTGAATTTCTTGGGTATGCATTCCGCCTTGTCTCAGGATATATAGCCGATCGTACGGGTAAATACTGGACGATCACGATATTGGGTTATATCTGTAATTTGCTTGCAGTTCCATTATTAGCACTAGCCGGAGATTGGTGGATAGCTGCGATTTTGATTATCCTTGAAAGAACAGGCAAAGCAATTCGCGTACCTCCACGTGATGCTATGTTGTCTCATGCGGGATCGCAAATGGGAATGGGATGGGTCTTTGGACTACATGAGGCAATTGATCAAATAGGCGCAATGTTAGGCCCACTAATAGTTGCTTTCGTGCTTTACATTAAAGGTGGTTATAGAGAAAGCTTCGCAGTCCTTTTAGTTCCAGCATTCATCGCACTAACCATATTAATATTTGCACGATGGCTCTACCCCAAACCGCAAGCATTAGCGGTGCAACAGGATAACTTAGAAATGAAGGGAATGAATACTTCATTTTGGCTTTATTTAGTCGGTGCGTCACTTATTGCAGCCGGCTATGCAGATTTTCCTTTAATTGCTTATCATTTCCAAAAAACAGCTCTCTTATCACCCATCTTTATTCCTGTATCGTATGCTATTGCAATGGGTATCAATTCATTATCAGCCCCCCTCTTTGGCCATATTTATGATAGAAAAGGTTTTGTCATATTGATGATAGTCACAATTGTCTCGTCTTTATTTGCTCCGTTAGTATTTTTAGGAGGTGCAACAGCAGCATTTATAGGTGTTGCTTTATGGAGTATCGGCGTTAGCGCACATGAATCATTAATGCGAGCAATTGTTGCAAATATGGTGCCAATAGAAAAACGGAGTTCTGCTTATGGAGTTTTTAATACGGGATATGGAATCTGTTGGTTTTTAGGTAGTTTCCTGATGGGCGTGCTGTATGATATTTCGATTTTTTCACTAGTTATTTTTTCAATTTTTATTCAATTATTGGCTGTGCCCGTTTTGTGGATAGTGATGAATAAAATTAATCATAAGCTGCAATCGTATAAAACTTAAATTTGAGCGACAAACGCCTGCTTGCAATGTTTTAAGAAAAAGGCGTACAATTCTGTCTTCATTAAAACTTTAAATTAGAATATATATGCCAGAAAATAAAATACTATTATGTTTCTTGATAGGCACCTTATGGATCACTCAAGCTTCTGCTAATGAGAATCAATATTCTGTTATTGTCGATGCAGGTAGCACAAGTTCCAAGTTGCATATTTTTCAAAATGATGCTCAAACAACTCTACCAACTATCACAGATATATTTTCAGAAAAAACCACGCAACCTTTGTCATCTTTTGTAGATCATCCACAAGATGCAGGCGCCTCTTTAAAGCCGGTTTTGGATGATGCTCTTAAATATTTTACAAATAATAATATCCCGGCCAACAATATTAAAATACGTGTTTTAGGCACGGCTGGTATGCGTTTATTAGATAAAAATTCTCAAAGAGCCATTTATAATAACGTTAAAATCTATATCAAAACCAATTATTCTCCGCAACTTAAAGTAGCAGATGTTCGCACTCTAACAGGAAAAGAAGAAGGTTTATTTGATTGGTTAGATGTTAATTATTTATCAAATTCTTTTAACGATCAGACAGAAACTTTCGGTAGTTTAGATGTAGGAGGCGCGTCAACACAAATTGCATTTGAAACGACTGACATGAGTAAAATAAAAAATGAAACGCATTTAATTATTAATGGAAAAAATTATCTTGTTTTTAGTAAAAGTTTTTTAGGTCTTGGTCAAGATCAAGCAAGGGATACGATAGATACTTATCCACTTGCAGGAGGTTGTTACCCAGTAGGGTATACATTGAATAATAGCATTTCTGGTAGCTTTAATTTTCAAAATTGCACCTCTAACTATAATCTATTGATAGATAGTTATCATATTGCTGAAGAAATTTTACCAATTAATCCTGAACAAAAATTTATTGCTTATTCAGGTGCTTATTATGCTTTTAACTTTTTTGGAGTAGATCAAACACCAAATGAATCCATTATTGAAGCACAAATAATTAGTGTTTGTGCTGAAACATGGGATCAAATGAAAATCAATTATCCTACCACTTCAGAAAATTATCTGTCGAGTGAATGCGCAAATGGAACTTATATTGACGATTTATTCTTTAATTATTACCATTTGCATGATAATCAATTAAAAGTACTTAATGATATTAATTCAACAGGAATTGATTGGACGTTAGGTGCAATGCTGTTTAGTTTAATTTAATTTAAAATTTTCATAAACCGCCAAGAGAGCCCTGCAACGCAGCGGCTCGAGGAAATTTAAGGAAAAATAGCCAAGCACAGAATACCAATACCCCCATTATTCCAACAATTGTTTCAACTGGAAAGACAGAAGCAGAGGAGGATTGACTGATAACATAACTCATAATAGTTGCAATAACAAACTCTAATGCCATAGCAAAAGCGGTGGCAAATCCTATTAAATTAGGAAAAGGTCGTACAATACCCACAGCTGCAGAAACCACGATAAATCCAGAGCCAGCCATATAGATAAACATCATAATAGTAAAAATATCAATATTATCCCAATGTCCTAGCACCATAATCAACATAATTAATCCAGGAAGTGCCACCATGGCCATTCCCACGATAATGACTCGATCAATACCTGATCTAACAGCGAGCCATCCTGCAAAAAAAGCACCTATCAAATGTGCGCCCCACATAGCAGAAGTCAGATATCCATAGGTAATAGCTGATAATCCAACCGTATTAATAAATAAAAAAGCAGATGTTGTCGTATAAGCTTTTTCACCCGCCATCATAAAAGCAACGCATAATAAGAACCCCCAAAAATGTGCGTTGCTTACCACGGTCTTATAGTTAGATAAAATTACTTTTGGCTTTAAAGAATTTAAACTAATAATTTGATTTGTTTGCGGTAAGAGCCACCAGACTAAACTAAAAATAATAGTGCCATAAATAGTTAAAATTAAGAAAATAGCTCTCCAATCAAAATAAACAACTAAATATCCGCCTATAGCAGGTAGAGCAAAAATACTAATCGCATTACCCATAAAGATATAACTAAATACTTTAGCTGCCCGCCTACTTTCAAATAAATCATTGACTATGGCACGCCCCATTAATACAGTAATACTGCATCCTAAACCTTGTAATAGCCTACTTATAAGCAACATATTGATATTTTGACTAAAAACGCATCCTAATCCCCCTATCACAAATAATGATAAACCAAATAAAATAAACTGGCGTCGACCAAAAGCTTCTGCAATAGGACTACAAATAATCATGCTTAATGATTTTCCTAATATAAAAAAAGTAATCGTTTGTTTTATTAAAGCAGAAGACGTCGAAAGTTGAGCAACCATTTTTGGCATTGCAGGGGCATAGAGTGATTCTCCGGCTAAACCTAATAACCAAGCACCTATTAGTAAAGCTGTAAAATAAGAACTACTCATTTGCTGAGAATGGCTTAATTTCATACTATTTTAATCCAAATAACGTTATAATTATCAAGTAAAGTAACAATTTGTCTTATATTTTATCATAATAGTCATTATTAATAATATTAAATATTGATAAAATTGGTAAAAATATTTATTTATTACATTAAATTACATAAAATGTTTTTATTTTTAATTTCATTTAGTTACTCCTAATTTTTCTAAACTAAATCGCAATTTAATATGGGAATACTCACATGTCATTATTAGAGCTACATCCCTCTATTATTTTTTTACAAAAAGCTCTAGCTTTAGCCAATCTCTACCGCGGTTTTTGCGCACCGAATCCTGCTGTTGGTGCCATTATCGTTGATACAAAAGGAAATATTCTCGGCACAGGCGTTCATCAGGGATATGGTTTTCCTCATGCAGAAATCGAAGCTTTAAAATTAACAAAAAATGCTAAGGGAGCCACTTTATATGTCACCCTTGAGCCTTGCTGTCATTATGGAAAAACACCGCCTTGTATCGATACTATTATTGCTGCAGGCATCACCCAAGTATTTTATGGCTACCAAGATCCAAATCCGATCATCTCAGGCAAGGGAGAACTTTTATTAAAACAGGCAGGCATAAAATGCCAACAAGTACCTGTACCAGAGATTAATCAATTTTACCAAAGCTATCAATATTGGCAAGAGCATAAAAAACCATTTATTACTGCAAAAATTGCATTCAGTTTAAATGGTAAAATTGCTAAGTCAAATGGAAAACCGCTTTCATTAACAGGCAAAGCATTGCAAAAATTAACACATGCCAATCGTAAAATGAGCGATGCAATCTTAACGACGGCTAAAACTATTCATTTTGATAATCCGCAACTTAATGTGCGGGAAGAACAAATAATTATTGCAAAGCCTATTTATATTTTAGACAGCAGCTTAAAAATCAATCCGAATGCTACCATCTTTAAAACAGCAAAATCTATTACTCTTTTTCACTCCACTCATTGTCACCCATCTGCTATTAAAGCAATGACTCATCTAGGCGCTCGATGTATTTCTATTACTAAAAATAACGATGGACTCTCTTTGCATGAGATTATAGTAAAAATAGGCGCTGATGGTGTTCATGATCTTTGGGTAGAAGCAGGTGGAAAATGTTTATTTTCTCTAATGAAAGAACAACAATTACAAAAATTATTACTCTATATTGCACCTAAATGGATTGCCGCAGGCCAAACTGCATTTAATGAACAAGCAGAGTATGACTTTAATACAAAATCAATAAGATGGCAACAATATGATAATGATCTAGTAGGTGAAATTATTTTTTAAATGCAGAGGCCGTCCCCAAACAGGGAACAGCCTCTGCAAAATGCATCTAGTCTCTATGCCGCTTTGGATTTCTTTTTAAATTTAAAATGATTATTCTTTGCTTTTTGTAAGGGAGCAGAGACTTTCTTTTTAGGCATCCCTACTTGTTGTGGTTTTGTTTTAAATCTACTTTTATGTTTCACATTGAACTGTTTATTTTTTTTATTCTTAGCCATTCCAGATTTCGAACTAGGCTCTAATCCCACAATAATTTCTCGCTGTAAGATCTGATGAGTAAAACGCTCAATCTTTTCAACCATACGAATATCATGGCGAGAAGCAAATGAAATAGCAATGCCTGATTTTCCTGCACGGCCAGTACGACCAATTCTATGAACATAATCTTCTGGTAATCTTGGTAGATCAAAATTAATCACATGAGTAATATCATTAATATCAATACCACGCGCAGCCACATCGGTAGCTACTAAATATTGAATTTTTCCTCGGCGTAACTGTTCTATGGTTCGATTGCGTACATTTTGTTTTAAGTCTCCGTGCAAGGGCGATGTTAAATGTCCTAATTGACTAAGTTCTTTAGATAGTTTATCTGCATTGGCTTTAGTCGCAGTAAAAATAATACCTTTAAAAATATTTTTATTATTTAAAATATGATGTAACAAACGATTTTTATGCTGAATATCATCTGCAATATATAATTCTTGTGTAATATGAGTAGGGGTCAATTTTTCAAGAGATAAATCAATAAGAATAGGATCTTTTAATAAATTTTTTAAAATATGAGTGATCTTATGATCAACTGTAGCACTGAATAATAATGTTTGTCTTTTGACAGGAAGATGAGAGGCAATTTCTGATACATCATCAACAAACCCCATATCTAACATACGATCTGCTTCATCAAGAATTAAAATTTCGACACTTGAAAGATCAAGTGCATGGTTCTTCATATGATCTAATAGACGACCTGGTGTTGCAATAATCATATCCACACGTCGTGATAATTTTTTAAATTGTTGTCGGTAAGAAGTCCCGCCAACAAGACTGACAATATTCAGCTGCAAAAATTTTCCATACTTATTAGTTGCATCGGTAATTTGATTCGCTAATTCACGAGTTGGGGTTAATACAAGTACTCGTACTTTATTACTCGATTTAGATATGCTTAATTGATGTAAAGCAGGTAAAACAAAAGCAGCTGTTTTTCCTGTACCTGTTTGCGCAGAAGCAATCATATCTTTTCTTTTCAAAATATCTGGAATACAAAGAGTTTGGATAGGAGTTGGCTCGGTATATCCACATAAGTGAATTGCTTTAGCAATATTTGGATTTAAATTAAAATTGGTAAATGACATTTTTATTTCCTAAAAAATATTATAAGATAAGCTACTGAAAACCTAGCTATATTATTATTAGGAAACATATCAGGCATAGTAGCATGTTTTGAAAATGAGATCATTTTTTTATTTTATTAGTAAGCATAATCTCATGCGCAAATAAAGAATTTAAATGATAAATTCATTTCACCTATCATATGAACACAAATTAAGCAAAAAATCAAGTTTTAATTTTTTTATACCTTCTGTCTCAACACCCGCTGTTATAACTAGTCATTATAGCGCCAAAGTAGCCGATAGTATTTTTTATCAACAAGATAATTTATATGCATCAGCGGCCTTTAAAACGATCAGGAAGCGATTATTTCAAAAATTAGGATAAACAAGCAACATTTTGTTTAAGATGATTGGCATCTAACGTTCCAATGACAATATTGCTTACACCAGGCTCATTAGCGACAAATCTCAAAGAAGTTGCGACAGGATCCTCTCCTTCTATCTTTTGAAGATGCCCGCTTGCCAAAGCTTTTTTAATCAAAACTCCCTTATTTAAATCATATGCTTTGGCAATAACCGCTTGTTCTTCTGTATAAATAGGATGATAGGTAACCATGACGATATCAGATTTTTGTAAAGCCAACATGCCCCCTTCTACTGTTTTTGTTGACATCCCGAAGGCACGAATAAGACCTTGCTGCTTTAACTCTAAAAGAGACTCGAGAATACCGAAATGGCGAATATTATAAATATCATTACCATCTGAATGTACTAAGACAATATCTAAATAATCTGTGTTTAAACGCTTCAGACTACGTTCTATGCTTAATTTAGTATGTTCAGGGGTGAAATTGAAATAAGATTCTCCATTAATGAACTCTTCGCCGACTTTTGTAGCAAGAACCCATTCTCTACGTGATGTTTTAATCAATTTTCCCAAACGTTCTTCACTACTTCCATAGGCTGGTGCTGTATCTAATACATTAATCCCTAAATCACGTGCACATTTTAAGAGTTCTATAATGTGCTGATCATCAGGTAATTCAAAAGCTTGTGGATACTTTACATTTTGATTTCGACCAAACTTAACCGTGCCTAGTCCAATTAATGAAACATTTAATCCAGTCGTTCCAAGTGCTCTTTGTTTCACGGTAATCCTCTTTTTGGTCATTTTTTAAATAATTCAGTTGTGCAAAATGATTATACAAGAAGTGATAGTGATATTCCATTTGTTATAAGAATCTTTTATCTAGTTAAAAAGTAGCTGATTATGTTATGTTATTTATTTAAAAGAAGAATAGAGAGAATTGCATGGAGAAATTACATTTTATATTAGTATGGATACAGCATCTCATTTCTTTTGCTGGTGTTTTTGTTATTTTATCAGGCATTATCTGGGCATTGAGTAGCTATATTTTTTACGCGATAACAGGACAATTAACTAATGAAAACTCCAAATTAAATTCAATACGTCTATACTTAGGACGTGTTTTAATTTTAGGCCTAGAATTTATTGTTGCTGCTGATTTAATTGGTACCACCACTGCGCCAGATTATTACTCAGTTGGAATTTTAGCAATTATTGTGTTAATTCGTACTTTATTAAGTTTTTCTTTGAACAAAGAGATAATGGGTATATCAGACAAAGTTGCTAGTTCTTAAGAGTATATTGTGTTTTAGTTAATCTTTTTATCAATAGTTTCATCCATTCAATGCTATAATGCGTTCATTGTATATTTTTTGAGTATAAATTTAATTAAGAGTAGCAAGTATGGAAATGATTACTGAGTTAGATTTTAAAAAAATAATTTCAAATTATTCTGTTATTAAACAGCAACTAAACTTACCAAAAGTACTTAACACTGATTGTAACAAAATCATTAAAATATTTTATGCAAAAGGCAAATGTTCTTCAGATTATTTTAAGCCTTATGCTTTGCGTTTTTGTAAAAATGCAAATACTTTAAAAAACTTAGGTGTTATGGCTCCTCAGATTATTAAAATACAGTATTGTGTTGAACGACAGGTTTATCTTGTCTATTATGAAAAAATAATCGGCAAAGACTTAGAAGTACTCGTTCAATCTGGACAAAAAGATTTATTTGAAAAATTAGCAACATTTCTTGCATCGCTTCACGAGAAAGGAATTAACTTTCGCTCAATTCATCTAGGTAATTTGATTTATCAAAATGAAGAAATGGCTTTAATTGATATTTAAGAAATACTCTTTATCTTTATGGCAACGTTATCGAAATATATTAAAATTAATCACTATGAAAAAGCAAAGAAAACTATGGTCAAAAAAACTCATCCGTGATTTTTTAATAAAATATTGCGAGAAAACTAGATTGTCTCTTTCCTCGCAAAAGATTTTAGTTTTTCTTATAGAGTTTCGTATAAATAAAATTTATTAAATAACATTATACTCTATTTTTTTTTAATAATTGAATCACTTCATCATCAGTTATTTGTGGAAAATATTCATACCAAACACCTACTGCATATAAGCTTTCAGGAGTTAATGGGCAAATTATTTCATCCACTAACGGCTTTAATTTCTCATAAATACTTTTTTCTGCCACAGGAATAGCAAGAATAATTTTATCAGGTTTTTTTTGACGTACAGCCGCGATTGCAGCACGAATAGTTGCTCCGGTGGCAATACCATCATCCACTAAAATAATTGTTTTATTTAAAAGTAAAGGAAAGGATGCGTTGCTTCGATATTGAATATTACGCCTATTTAATTCATTTTTTTCAGATGCAATCACCTCCATTAGTGTTGCCTTAGAAATTTTCAAATCTTGAATAATATCCTTATTCAATACAACAGTATCTTCTATTGCAATCGCTCCCATTGCTAATTCACTATTATGAGGAACACCTAATTTTCTAACAATTAATAGATCAAATGGAAGAGAAAGCTCTTTTGCTATTTCATAAGCAACAGGAACCCCACCTCTTGGTAATGCTAAAATGAGTGTGTTGGGTTGATTGGCAAAATGCTTAAGCTGTTTTGCCAGCATTCGCCCCGCTATTTCTCTATTATAAAATTTTTCCATTCTCAAATTTCCTTATGATCTCATAAACCTAAATCATTTTATATTAATAATAAAAATAAAAAACCTTGTTTTTAAGTAGCCTTTTTTAGTCAATATTTAGTCAACATTTAGTCAATATAATAAGTTATAAAATACTCGCTCATTGGTCAATTTAAAAATTTGACACTAGTTAAATTGTTATGCTATAAGAGAGAATCAATTAAATTTTTTCTATATAAAATCAAATTTATGAATACATTCAAAATGAATGTCGGTCTATTTAGCGTTGCCTTGATGACAAGACGCATTTCTTGGCGTTTTAGCTACTATTTTACTAATTATTTCTTCTATTATTTTGGCCTCTAGGCCAATATTATTTGATTAAAAAATATTTCCTCCAATAAAAACATCAAAAATGCGATGTAATTTATTTATTACAGCTATTTAAAGAGAAATATCATGCAGTTAAAAATTAAAAAAAGTTTGCATATAAATGGAAGCACAACTCCGCCTGGTTCTAAATCTCAAACTATCCGGGGCTTATTTTTAGCATTGCTATCAAAAGGTGAATCGACCTTAGAAAATGCTTTGGAATCAGATGATTCAAATGATGCAATAAAAGTCTGTCAGAATTTGGGCGCTATTTTTTCCCCTACAGAAAATGGACTTATTTTGAAAAGCCAAGGGTTACCTATTCAAAGTCATTGCTCAGAGATTTATACTGGTAATTCCGGTATTACAACACGATTTGTTATGCCGTTATTAGGCTTAAGAAAAAATAATCATGAACCTATTATTTTAAATTGTGGGGAACAGATGCGCACAAGGCCTATTCATGCATTAGTTGCAGCACTTAGGCAACTTGGGATGCAAATTGAATATTTAAATAATGAAAATGTTTTGCCTGTCAAAATTTCAGGAGATTTACAGGGAGGTTCAGTCACAGTTGATGGGACAACTTCGCAATATTTATCTGCCTTACTATTAGCATTACCGTGCGTATCGCATGATAGCGAAGTCATTGTTTATCATTTGCATGAACGACCCTATATGGAAATGACATTGCATTGGTTACAACAACAAAATATTCAATATATTCATCAAAAAAAAGAAAATTATGATCTATTTAAAATTTATGGTAAAAAACATTATCAAGCTTTTAATACCATGATTGCCAGTGATTTTTCTTCAGCATCTTATATGATTGCAGCCGCAGTTTTAACTGAAGGAACCGTTATATTAAATGATTTGAACATAAATGATGCTCAAGGAGACAAACGATTAATTCCTATTTTACAAGAAATGGGTGCAGATATAGAAGTCCAATCATCCAAAGTGATTATTAAAGGTGGGAAACCATTAAATGGAATTAAGATTGATGCAAATGATATTCCTGATTTATTACCTACTTTGGCAGTTATCGGCACTAAAGCGTATGGAAAAACAGAAATTTATAACGTAAAACAAGCAAGAATTAAAGAAACAGACCGTATTCATTCCATGACGGAAGGCTTAACATTGTTAGGCGCCAAAATAGACGAATACCCTGATGGATTAATTATTTATCCAAGTTCTCTTTCTGGTACAAAAGTAAACGGTTACAATGATCATCGCACAATCATGGCGTTAAGCATTGCTGGTTTAATTGCAAATGGTGAGACTATTATTGAAGATAGCGAAGCCATTAGAAAAACTTTTCCTACCTTTCTTAAAGTGATGCAATCACTCGGGGCAAATATGAGAGAAGAAAATGAATATTCAGGATAAACATATTGTGCTAATTGGCTTTAAACATGTTGGAAAATCTGTGATAGGAAAAATACTCGCAAAAAAAATAAATAGAGCATTTATAGACATTGATAAAGAAATTGAAAAAAAATTTAAAAATAAGCAACAAAAAAAAATTTCATGCCGTCAAATCATGCATGAATATGGAGAATCTTTTTTTAGAGATATTGAAGAAAAAACATTATGTTCTGTCATACAATCAAGACCAATCGTGATGGCCTTAGGAGGAGGGACGCCTCTTAAAAAAGAAAATCAACTATTAATTCAATCTCATGTTGTTATCCATATTAATGCATCAAAAGAAATTGTTTTTAAAAGAATCATGGCAAAAGGTCTTCCTGCTTTTTTTAACTCTAATCAAGAACCATTTGAATTTTTTAATGATTTATGGAAAAAAAGAGAGCCTATTTATCAAAAATTAGCAACATTTTCTATTAACAATAACCAATCATTAAAAAAAGTTGTTGCTCAAATCATTCAAAAGTTAAAAACTTTTGACAAGCCATCTTCTGGAGAAAAAAATGAATTATTCAATCATTAAAAAGCTACCATCCATTGAAAAATTAATACAAGATTTCCCTTTATCAACGATGGGACATCAACAAATTAAACAAGATCGCGAAGAGATTAAAAATATTATAGAAGGAAAAGAGCATAGGTTGTTAATGATAGTCGGACCTTGTTCTGCATGGCCAAAAGAATCTGTTATAGAATATGCGCAAAGATTATTAAAGCTTAATAAAAAAATTAAACATGCCATTAAAATAGTGATGCGCGTATATATTCAAAAACCTCGAACAACTAAAGGCTGGACAGGGCCTGTTAATCAACCTGATCCTTTTGCAAATCCTGATATTGAAGCGGGAATAAGATATGCTCGAGAAATGATGATTAAAGTAGTTGAAATGGGATTACCCATAGCAGATGAAGCTTTATATACGCATAATGCGAAGGGATTTTTAGAACTATTATCTTGGGTTGCAATTGGCGCACGAAGTTCTGAAGATCAAGAACATAGAGTATTTGCCTCCGCTATTGATTGTCCTGTGGGATTAAAAAATCCAACACATGGGTCATTAGAAATAAGTGTTAATAGTATTGTAGCAGCGCAACATCCACATGTCGCTGTATTTGATGGTTATGAAGTTCAAACCTATGGTAACTCTCACGCACATTTAGTATTGCGAGGAAGTAATAATCAACCTAATTATTCTATTAATCATCTTACAGAAGTCAAAAAATATATGGACTATCATCAAATACAGAATCCATCCATTATCATTGATGCAAGCCATGACAATTGTATTATTGATAATAAAAAAAGTCCTCAATTACAGCCATCTATTGTATTTGAAATTATTAAATCATTAAAAAATCATCCGGATTTAAAAAAATTAATCAAAGGGTTTATGATAGAAAGTTTTATAAAAGAAGGAAATCAAAAGATAGCTCTTGATCATCCTACACAAATTGATTTAAGTGGATTATCAATTACTGATCCTTGTTTAAGCTGGGAAAAAACTGAAGAATTTCTTTTGGAATTAGCAGAGTGTCATTATGAACAATAAATTTTTTATCAATATTCCTGTTATGAAAGAAATTTCTTATCCTATTCAAATTAAGGCTGGATTATTATCTAACATTTCGTGGATTCCTAAAGAATATAAAAAAATTGTTATCATCACTGATAACTTAGTCAAAAAAATGTATGGCATCCAACTAAAACAATTATTACAAAAAAAATCTTATGAAGTAATGATATTTTCATTTGCAGCGGGAGAAAAATCAAAAAATATTCATACGTTTACGAAAATTATAAATAGCATGTTGAAATGTCATTGTGGTAGGGATACTTTAATTTTAGCTTTAGGTGGTGGCGTAGTAGGTGATATGTCTGGTTTTATTTCAGCAGTTTATATGCGTGGCATTCCTTATGTTCAAATTCCAACAACTTTATTAGCAATGGTTGATAGTAGCGTCGGCGGTAAAACAGCTATCGATATGATACAAGGAAAAAATTTAATAGGCGCATTTTGGCAGCCAAAATCAGTTATTATTGATACCAGTTGCTTAGAGACACTCCCTAAAAAACATTTAATAAATGGCTTAATTGAAGCATTAAAAATGTTTTTAATTTATGATAAAGTAAATTTTTATTTCTTGCAAAAAAATACGGAGGATATTCTTAATTTTAATAAAAATAAATTACAAAAAATTATTTATCAGGCTCTTATTATAAAAACTTCTATTGTTTCACAAGATGAAAAAGACAATCATATTAGAATGATTTTAAATTTTGGACATACAATAGGTCATGCTTTAGAAAAAGTAAGTCAATATAAAATATTGCATGGGTATGCTGTTGCTTATGGAATATTAATTGAAGCTAAAATATCAGAGATTTTAAAGATATTACCTAAAAAACAATTTTTCATTATTCAATCTATTATTCAACGTTTAGGTTTTAATGGAGGTGATTTAAAAAAATTAAATATTAAAGAAATAATAAAAAATTCAAAAATAGATAAAAAAGTTCATTCTGGAAAAGTAAATTATGTTTTAATAAAAAACATAGGCGAAGTATATATAGATGCTAATAATCACTATGTTCACCCTGTTCTTGATAATATAGTCGAGAAAGCTTTTTATGAAGTATGCGGAGTTTAATATATGCCAGGCAATAGTTTCGGAGAATTATTTAAAATCACTACCTGTGGTGAATCACATGGGGGGGCTGTGGCTGTTATTGTGGATGGCTGTCCTGCAGGCTTAGAAATATCTGAAGATGAAATTCAAAAAGAATTGGATAGACGAAAGCCTGGACAAAGCCATATCACGACACCACGTAAAGAACAAGATATTATTCATATTTTTTCAGGGGTATTTGCAGGAAAAACGACTGGAACCCCTATTCTTTTATTGGCTTATAATGCAGATATGCGTCCAGAAGATTATAATGAATTAAAAAACCTCTATCGGCCTTCTCATGCTGATTTCACTTACATGATGAAATACGGTTTACGGGATTTTCGCGGAAGTGGAAGAGCAAGTGCGAGAGAAACTCTTGCTAGAGTAGCTGCAGGCGCGATTGCTAAGAAGTATTTAAAATTAACTCTCAATATAGATATTTTAAGTTACGTTGAACAAGTTGGCTCTATTAAAACTGAAATAGATTATAAAAAAGTTTATCTTGAGGAAATTGAAAAAAATATTATTCGTTGCCCAGACCAGAAGAAAGCGCTTGATATGATTAAATTAATTGAAAATATTAAAAATGAAGGCGATTCAATTGGTGGTGTTATAAGAGGAGTCATTCGACAAGTACCGCCAGGACTAGGTGAACCGGTTTTTGATAAATTATCTGCTGATTTAGGTAAAGCTATGCTAAGTATTAATGCGGTCAAAGGATTTGAAGTGGGCTCAGGGTTTGCTGGCGTTCATTTAAAAGGAAGTGAACATAATGATTCTTTTGAAATTAAAAATGAAACAATTAGAATGAAAACAAATCATGCTGGTGGAACATTAGGCGGCATTTCAACCGGCGAAGACATTTATTTTAGAGTTGCGTTTAAATCTGTTTCTACTATCAGTAAAAAACAACAAACTGTTAATTATCAAAAGCAAACTGTTTCTTTGCAAGCAGCAGGAAGGCATGATCCTTGTGTTTTGCCAAGAGCCGTCCCAATTGTTGATGCCATGTCAGCTTTGGTCATTATGGATCATTACCTTAGATACAAAGCGCAAAAGTGAGATCACTATGAAAAAAATAAAAACAATAGGTGTTTCTGGGGAAGCCGGTTCATTTTCTGAGGAAGCTGCGTTATTTTATATGCAAAAAATAGGATTACAATATTCTATTATTTACTTGCTTGATATGAAAGGTGTTCTACAAGCAGTGCAAGATAAAAAAATAAATATCGGCATTTTCCCTGTTGCTAATCTAGTAGGAGGATTAGTTAAACCTGCTTTTGAAGCAATGGGAGAATATTTATTTACACCAATTGACGAACTATGGCTGCAAGTTGACCAATGTTTACTGGTAAAACCTGGAACACGTATCACAGATATTAAAAAAATTATTTCTCATTCTCAAGCATTATTACAATGTAAACAATATTTAAAAAATACATTTAAAAATGCAGAATTAGTTGAATGGATTGATACAGCAAAGGCAGCTCATGATTTATCTATTGGAAAATTAGCATCTTCTATCGCGGTGATTGCTTCAGCGCAATGTGCTAAAATTTACCATCTTGAGATTATTGAACAAGATATTCAAGATGGTCATCCAAACTTGACTGCTTTTATTATTGCTAAAAACAGAAATGATATTGATATATAGAAGGTAATCATTATGTCAGATATTCAAAAACTCCGTAATAGAATTGATAAAATTGATTTGGATATTATTAAAAAATTATCTCAACGTAAAATGCTATCTATTAAAATCGGGAAAAAAAATAAAAAAAGGGGAAAAAATTGAAGAATGTTACATTATCTTATCCAAAGGTGGTGACAAAGGATTAGAAGATTTTTATTTTGATGCAAAAGGTAAATTTGCATTATTTACAGGTTTTGGAATTATTTATAATCACTCTGATGATCCTAATGCAGATTATACTATTAATGTTAGAAATCGTGTCGCAACTATTAAGGCTGCTATAAACATATTGAAAGGAGAAGAAATTTTTGTTTCCTATGGAGAAGAATGGTTTA
>Ga0207010_1041_pt1 | contig 30384 bp, 27 predicted proteins | sample Alteio_BWMinCont_82_FD_153465 | JGI IMG/M metagenome (GOLD analysis project Ga0207010, IMG submission 153465) | Enriched cells from forest soil in Barre Woods Harvard Forest LTER site, Petersham, Massachusetts, United States -... | ecosystem: Environmental > Terrestrial > Soil > Temperate forest >...
GGATGAATCCACGTGGGTGCTGACGTCGTATCTGGTTTCGAATGCGATTGTGCTGCCGCTTTCGGGATGGCTTTCCGGCGTGCTGGGGCGGAAGCGGTTTTACATGACGTGCGTGGCGGTGTTTACGGTGAGTTCGTTTTTGTGCGGGCTGGCGCCGAGCCTGGGAGTGCTGGTGCTTTGCCGGATTTTGCAGGGAGCGGGCGGCGGAGGATTGCAGCCGAGCGAGCAGGCGATTTTGAACGACACGTTCTCGCATGAGAAGCGTGGCATGGCGTTTGCAGTGTACGGGCTTGCTGTTGTTGTCGCGCCCACCATCGGCCCGTGGCTTGGCGGCTGGATCACGGACAATTTCTCATGGAGATGGATTTTTTACATCAATGTGCCGGTGGGAATTATTTCGCTGATCCTGACGAACTTTTTGATTAGCGATCCGCCGTACATGAAGAAGGCGAATCTGAAAGCGGGATTCCGAATCGACTACATCGGGATCGGATTGATCAGCCTGGGCCTGGGAAGCATGCAAATTATTCTGGACAAGGGGCAGCGCGAGGACTGGCTGTCGTCGAATTTTATCCGCGTGTTTTTCGCACTGATGATCTGCGGAATTATCGGGGGAATCCTCTGGGAACTGCGGCAGAAAGAGCCGGTGGTCGATTTGAAGATGTTGAAGGACCGGAATTTTGCGATTTCGACAATGGCGATGTTTTTTCTGGGGTTCGTGCTGTACGCCAGCACGGTGCTGATCCCGCAATTTTTGCAGGAGCTGCTGGGGTACACGGCGCAGCTGGCGGGGATGGCGCTGTCGCCGGGCGGCGCGGTGATCATGTGCATGATGCCGGTGGTGGGGATCCTGGTGTCGAGGGTGGACACACGGATTCTGATTACGTTTGGGTGCATCGTGTCGGCGACGGCGCTGTTCGTGATGGCGGGATGGGATTTGCAGCTGGATTACGGGCACGCGGTGCGGGCGCGCATGCTGCAGAGCTTTGGGCTGGCATTTTTGTTTATTCCGATTAACGTGGCGGCGTTCGCGTACGTGCCGCGGGAAAAAACGAACATGGGCACGGGGATTATCAATTTGGCGCGGAACATCGGGGCCAGCGTGGGAATCGCCACGGTGACGACGATGCTGGACCGGCGGGCGCAGTTTCATCAATCACGGCTGATGGAGCACGTCAACGAATACAGCGTTTCGTATCACAAGATGCTGAACGGGATGCAGGCGAAACTGGTGGCGGCGGGTTCGACGACGGCGCACGCGAGCGCTCAGGCGCACGCGATGATTTACGGGACGGTACAGCGGCAGGCAGTGATGCTGGCGTTCATCGACAATTTCAAGATGCTGGGAGTCGTATTTTTCTCGCTCATTCCGATTTTGCTGCTGATGAGGAAGCCGCGAGTCGGTGCGGGCACGATGCCCGTGCACTAAGAGAGGCATGTGCGCGCGGGGAGCATGGCAACGAATTTAAAAACGTAATGGGGGGTAGGACCATGGCAACGCAAGTGGCAGTGGGGATTCAACCGAACGAAGAGAAGCTGATTCGAGCCGGGCAGCGGGGCGACCACCACGCGGTGGAAACGCTCTTCCGGCGGTACCAGCGGCCGTTGTTTCAGACGGCATTGCGGGTGCTCGGGAACACGGAAGACGCGGAAGACGCTCTGCAGGACGGGATGCTGTCGGCGTACCGCAATTTGAAGCGGTTCGAAGGCCGCTCGCAATTCTCGACGTGGCTGACGCGCATCGTGATCAACGCGGCGCTGATGCGGCGTCGTAGCGCGAAGGCGCGTCCGGCGGTTTCGCTGGATGAATCGCCGCGCGAGGACGAGCTGCCGCCGGCGGAGCGCTTCGCGGATGACGGGCCGAATCCCGAGCAGGTGTTTGCGAGCACGGAAATTCGCGAGATGATCAGCGAGAATCTGGACGAGCTTTCACCGCTACTTCGCACAGCGTTTGTGCTGCGCGAAGTGCAGGGATACTCGACGGGCGAAGCCGCGAAGAAGCTCGGCGTCACGGAGAACACGCTGAAGGCGCGGTTGTGGCGTGCGCGGCATCAGCTTGCCGAGCGGCTCGGACGACGCCTGCGGCGCATGAAGGACGGCATGGCCAGCGGCATGGGCGATCCGGAGTGCAGCTATTGCTGACGGTAGAAAAAAAAGCACTGAAGTAACGAGGCAATGAGGCAAGGAGACAGAGGCCGGCTGAGACGCCGGCCTCTTTACTTTTGGGGTGAATCTTGCTTGGCAACTGGGTAGAGGCCGAGAATGCGGAGAAAGCTTGTGGCGCGGCGGACTTCGGCGAGAGCAGCATCCAGTTGGCCGGACGATTCCGCCAGGAGATCAAGAAAGAACTGATAGATCCAGGGCGTGCCATGGATGGGGCGGCTTTCAATTTTCATCAGATTGATGCCGTGACGGGCGAAAGGCTCAAGCGCGGCGAGGAGTGCGCCGGGTTTATGCGCGAGGCGGAGAGCGACGGACATTTTTAAGAGCGATCCAGACTCAAGTTTTTCCATCTGCCTTACGCGGAGTTCGATCATCAAGTCCGACACGGCGGCCGAAGCCGCCGTAGCAGTGTTCGCTGGTTCGCCAGAGCCCTCGCGCGAGACGGGGATGAGAAGGACGAATCGCGTAAAGTTCTCAGCGTTGTCCTGGATGGATTCGATGAGAATCACGCCCCCGTAGTGAATGGCAGCACGGCGTCCGGCGATGCCCGCGGCGGATTTGTCGCCGCGTGAGATAGCCTCGCGGACACTGCCAGCGGTGTCCTCTGCGGGGACGCGCTTGAGATGCGGGTGAGCGAGAAAGAACTTCTCGCACTGGGCGAGGGCCATGGGATGAGAAGCAACCGATCGAATGTCGTCGAGAGACGTTCCCGGGCAGCCGATGAGGTGATGTTCTATCGGCAGGATGGTTTCCGCGACAATGCCCAAGTCGCTTTCGAGCAAGAGATCGAAGACGCGCACGACGGAGCCGGCGAGCGAATTCTCCACGGGAACCAAAACAGCGTCAGCAGCGCCTTCGGGGACGGACCGGAACGCGGCGTCAAATGTAGGACAGGGAACAGTAGTGATCCAGTCACCCAGAAGCTGGATGGCGGCGGCTTCGCTGAAGGCGCCGGGTTCGCCCTGAAAGGCTACGCGCGTGGTTTTGCGATCGGAGGTACTCATGGGCTGGCGCTATCTTGCATGAAGGATTGCAAAACAAAAAGCGGAGAATCTTTTCAGGAAAAAACGGTGAAACAAGCCTTGAGCGCGCTTGCCACTTCTTGAGTTTCCACTCCTCGAGAGCCGGTTCTGCCTTCGACAGAGTTGGAAGTGTTTTCAGGTTCCTTCCGGCGGTATAATCCGAAGCCAAGAATTGAGGAGTCCCGTGAAAAGACCCGAGCCGACGGAGTATGCCGAGTTTTACGCCAATTACATATCGCAAGTTCCGGGAAGCGACGCCCTAGGTGTTCTTGAAGCCCAGCGCGTGCAGATGCTGCAGTTATTTGCGGGACGGAGCGAGAGAGACGGAAGCTTTCGGTATGCGCCGGGAAAATGGACGGTGAAGGAAGTCCTGGGACACGTCACCGATACGGAGCGCATCTTTACTTACCGGGCGCTGCGCATCGCGCGGGGAGATCAAACGCCGCTGCCGTCGTTCGAACAGGATGACTTTGTGCGGAACGGTGAGTTTGGCAAGCGGACGCTCAGCGGACTCGTCGAGGAATTTGCGGCGGTTCGCGGAGCGAGCCTGGCTCTGTTTCGATCTTTCACGGAAGAAGCGTGGCCGCGGCGCGGGGTGGCCAGCCAGAAGGAAGTGACTGTGCGCGCGCTGGCTTTTATTACCGCGGGGCATCAGATACACCATCGCGCCATCCTGGAAGAGCGGTATTTTCCGGCCATTCCCCGGGCGTAGAACGCGAAAAGATCTCAGGGCCGGATCCGCGAGTGGTCCACGTACACGCGCTGATAAACCAAGTCCTTGCGAGCATCGTCGTGCGGCGCAGCCAGGGGAATCTCCTCCACTTCCACGATTTCATGCTTTGGGATGCCCCCGGCAGGATGCGGGCGATCTCTGCGCATCCTGCGAGGTTCTCCCCTCGGCTTGATCAGGTAATAGAGGAGGATGGTCGCCAGGGCGATGATAAACGCGCCGAAGATCAAAGCGGCCGCCTGTGCAGCAAGCGGATCCGCGAAGGCGTCCTCGAGAATGTAGATTCCGGAACAAAGGAATGTCAGGACAAGGAAGGTGGCCAGTCCGCCGAACGTGCGCACGAGCCCTCCTCGAACGGCCAGGGATTTGGGAGCGTGCTGCGGCGGGGCGCGGCGAAGGGCTTCGAAGCGCATGGATCAATCCTCCCCCGAAGTGCGCTGGGAGACTGCCGGCTGGTCAATGTGGAGAAAGTCGAGATAGCGAAAAACAGGTGGAAAATAGTTTTTTTTGAAAACGCTGCCGCAGGCGCAGCGGGGATTCTCCCCTTCCACTTGGCCGTCGATTTCAACAAGAACGCTGCAACCGCACGCTGGATTGGTGCAATGCCAGCGCTCTCCTGACTTCATATTCATGGCCCATAGCCTCCCTTCGCAAGAACGGCTGGAATGTCCGCAAAGGCGATTCTCCGGTTGGGCCCGTGATAAACGGGAGGAGAATGTATCCATGAGTAAACGAAAAAGCAAGGACTATTTTTAGATTTGTGGGACTTATACAACTAGTACTCTACCTTGTTCCGATATGGGAATGTGGGGGCGCGGCAGTGGCGAAACTTCGTAGGGGCGGGGCTTGCCCCGCCCGGCGCACATCCATACGGAGCGCGTGGTCTACGCCCATCTCCTGCGGCATAGCCGTCTCGCAGGCCAGCGCCAGCTCCGTTTTTCGATTCCCTGCTTCGCCCGCAGTGTTCACCTCTCGGACCAAACCACTCGCCAGGCCGTGCACAGTCTCGCCGCCAAGGGTGCCCTGCGCCTGGTCGACCGCACCCAGGCTGGCCACCTGGCCGAAGTCTTTTTGCCGGAGGAGATACACGCCGCGCCGCCCGAAGGCCCTGTGCCCGCCTGCCTCGCCCGGCGGCTCCGCACCGATGACCTCGAGGAGATGGATTTCTTGCAGGTGAGCAGTCGCCGCGAGGCCATTCATGTGCGCGAACGCGGCCGGTGCTTTTATTGCCTGCGGCGGTTCACCATGCGCGGGCGAGTCCTCGATCATGTTGTCCCGCACGCCCGCGGAGGCGGCAATTCCTATCGCAATCTCGTTTCCTGCTGCGTCGAATGCAACTCGCAGAAGGGAGAAAGCGCCGCCGAGGATTTTCTGCGGACCCTCTATCGCCTGCGCCGCCTGACCTCTGCCGAACTCGAAGCCCGCCTGCGCGCCCTGGAAGCCCTCGCCGCCGGCCAGCTCCGCCCCGTTCTCGCCCCGCCCGCCGTCGTGATCAGAAAGCAAAGAGAATCCTAGGAGGAGGGAAGCTGGTTTGCCCTGCCTACCGCAGGCAGGCGCAGGCAAGCTCCAAAATCGACAAATCAGATAGAAGATCCAAACCCGCGCCCTGAAAACCGTAGGGATGCGGCACCCAACGGCGTTTTTCGGAATTAGGACGCAGCCACCAGCCCAACCCGCCCGTGTGAAGTGGTAATCTTCACTTAATGGGTCTTCCGGCAAATTGGGAACCGCAAGAAAAGACTGTCCGGCTCAATTCTGTAGCGGATAAGGTGTTGTTTTGGGGCATTTTAGGCGCGACCGTCAGCGCCGGTCTGGCCCTGTGGGACTCCAAGGCCATTTGGCCCACTTCCGACTTAAGTGAGCTTCGAGATTTCCTCGCCCGCAGCGCCGCATACGTTCTTTGCTTAGTGCTGCTGCGCTGGCCCAATGTTCGAGCCCGGGGTTTTGGCGCCGGGCTGGCGTGTTTAACAGCCGTGCTTCGAGCGATTCACCTGGGCTATTGGCTCGTGTTTTGGTCCATGATGATTATTTTTGCTGGTGGCCTTTACTCTCCGACACTCCTCGGTTTGACTTTTCTCATCGTGTTTTCTCTTGCGAGCAATCTACTGGTGTTCTGTGTCGCCGTGTATCAGAGTCGCTCTCACTCCGGTGCGTCTCGGTTTTTCGGATTAGGTGTACTGCTCGCGGTAGTGTGCATACCCCTCAGTTGCCATGGCCCAAAATTCCCGCCATGACAATCTGATCGTGTCTCAGCCTGTTAAGGATGGGCCACCCCTTCCGCGCGCGGGAGTGAAGTCTCAATTTATCGAGGACTAGAAGCAATGATAAACGGGGAAAAGCGAGAAGGGTTCTGGGTCACACTAGGGACGGCAGTCCTGAGCCTTCTTCTCATGACCCCCGCGGACATAGTCGAATTCTTTTCCTGGCTTCCAAAACGGTTGTTGGATCTGATTCCAAGCAGTTCGCGCGTGCGGACCTTTGTCGATTTATGTGAGATCACCGTAGCCCTTGGCGACCGCTTCTATCTCCCCCTTGCTCTCGTTCTTAATGTATTCCTGCTCTTCCGAAAGCAGGCACCAGTATGGCTAAAGGTATTCGTATGGATTCTCCTCATCGTGGCTTTCCTTGGCGCCGTGCGCGTTGAAACAGAACTCGGACACGTTCGATAGTGCGTGTAATTTGGTTGCTTCATCGTTTTTCCAGAGGCAGGTGGCCGACCCTCGATCCGCTGAAACCTCTCTCCCACATCACTTCGGTCAGACCCACTCGGGTTGCGAGGGAAGCGCACGGCTGTTAAAATTTGCTGTTTGCTGGGACGCAGCCGTTTGCGCCGTAAGCGCGGACGGCTTTTTCAACGTTTAGAATGGCGTTTGTAAAACAAACGACTGGCGTCCCGTTTTACCGGCCTGACTCTCCTCGAGCTTTTTTGAGTGACTCCGGTGCGACAGGATTATGACGCACCGGTTCGGCCCCTGCGGAAGGGAGACTACGCGTGGCAAAGTATGATGTAGCGATTATTGGGAGCGGTCCCGGCGGCTATGTGGCGGCCATCCGCGCCGGCGAGCTCGGCCTGAAGACGGTGGTCGTGGAGAAGGACCCGTTTCTCGGCGGAACGTGCCTGCATGTCGGGTGTATTCCCACCAAGGTGCTGCTGCACCATGCCGAAGTTTACGATCACTTCAAGAATGGCGCGGAGCTGGGGTTTGAAGTCAGCGGGCTGAAAATCAATTGGGCAAACGTGTTGGCGCGGAAAGACAAGATTGTCAAGAAGCATGCCAAGGGCATCGAGTTCCTGTTCAAGAAGAACAAAGTGGAATGGGTGCAGGGCTGGGGACGGTATGAAGGGCCGGGAAAGATCAGCGTGGAGAAAGACGGCAAGAAGACGACGATTGAAGCCTCGAACGTCCTGATGGTGAGCGGTTCGGAAGCGAAATCGCTTCCCGGGATCGAACCGGACCACAAAACCATTCTTACCAACCGTTCGATCATCGAGCTGCCAGAGATTCCGAAAACACTAATTGTGGTCGGCGCGGGAGCAGTGGGAGTGGAATTCGCTTCGATTTATAACTCGTTCGGGACGCAGGTGACGATTCTCGAAGCGCTGCCGCGCGTGGTGCCGGTCGAGGATGAAGAGATCTCCGCGGAGTTGACGAAAGCTTTTCAAAAGAAAGGCATCCAGGTATTTACCAGCTGCGCGGTGGAGTCGGTGAAAAAGGATGCGAAGGGCGTCACGGTTTCGTTCAAGGACAAGGATGGGAAGGCGCAGACGCTACAGGCGGAGAAGCTCCTGCTGGCAGTGGGGCGCAAGCCGATGACGGACGGTTGCGGGCTGGAGAAATCAAAAGCCAAGCTGGACCGTGGGTTCGTGCAAGTCGGGGACTACATGGAAACGGCGGAGAAGGGACTGTACGCCATCGGGGACATTGTCGCCGGCCTTCCGCAACTGGCACACGCAGCGATGATGGAAGGGATCATCGCGGTGACGCATATCGCGGGGAAGCCGGCGCAACAGATTGTGAAGACGCGGATTCCCAATGCCACATATTGCGAGCCGCAGATCGGCTCGATTGGATTGACGGAGAAGCAGGCGCGCGACGCGGGTTACGCCGTGAAGGTGGGCAAGTTTCCGTTTGTCGGGAACAGCAAGGCGACGATTCTGGGGAGTCACGGCGGATTTATTAAAGTGGTCTCCGAGGAGAAGTACGGCGAGGTGCTGGGGATTCACATCATCGGGCCGCTGGCGACCGAGATTCTGGCGGAAGCCGCCGCGGTGCTGAATCTCGAGGGCACCATCGACGACATGATGAACATGGTGCACGCGCATCCGACGGTGTGGGAAGGAATGGGCGACGCGTTTGCTAGCGTGCGAGGGTTGCAGATTAACGTTTGAGGTTTTGCTCGTAGGGGCGCAGCATGCTGCGCCCCTACAAAGAAAATCGAACCGTGCGGAAAGATTGCCTCATTATCGATTTGGGCCTGCTGGGCTACGCGGAGGCGTTGGCGCTGCAGAAGCGCGTGGTGGCGGCGCGCAAGGCTGGGGCCATCGAGGATGTGCTGCTGCTGTGTGAGCATCCGCATGTGATTACGCAGGGCCGGAGCGGGAAGCGGGAGCACCTGCTGGTGTCCGAGAATGTCTTGAAGCAGAAGGGCGTGGAGTTTCATGCCACGGATCGCGGTGGCGATATTACGTATCACGGGCCGGGACAGATTGTGGGCTACCCGATTTTCAATCTGGGTGCGATCCGGCGCGACGTTGTGTGGTACGTCCGGATGCTCGAAGAAGCGATGATTCGCGCCACTGCGGTATTCGGAATTGCCGCGGAGCGCGTTGCGGGAAAGACGGGAATTTGGGTGAAAAGTGAGAACGTCGAAGAGAAGCTGGCGGCGATTGGCGTGCACATCAGCCGCTGGGTGACTTCGCACGGATTTGCGTACAACGTCTCGACCGATTTGCGATTTTTCGATTTGATCGTGCCGTGCGGGATCGCGGATCGCAAGGCGACGTCACTTGAAAAATTGCTGGGACGGCGTGTGGAGATGCAGGAAGTGCCGCCGCGAATTGCGCAGCATTTAGGCGAGGTGTTTGGCCTGGAAATGAAAGAAGCATCGCGGCTCGAATTGCTGGAGAAACTGCAGGAAGCGGAGCAGCCCGTGGCGGCGTCTGCATGAGAGTGCGGAGCAAGGGATGAAGAAGGAATTGACGCGGCAGCAGTACCTCGATTTGTATTACTACATGAGGCTGAACCGCGCCGTGGAAGACACCATGGTGAAGCTCTTCCGGCAGAACAAAATTGTCGGAGGGCTTTACTCCAGCCTGGGGCAGGAAGCGATTTCCGTGGGGTCGGCGTACGCGCTGGAGAAAAAGGACTGGCTGGCGCCGATGATCCGCAATATCGGGGCGCTGCTGGTGAAGGGCGTGCCGCCGCGCGACATTTTCATGCAGCACATGGCCAAGTACGATTCGCCGACAAAAGGCAAGGACGGCACCAGCCATTTCGGCGACCTCGACAACCTGCACATCGTTTCGCCGATTTCCATGCTGGGTGATTTGATTCCGGTGATGACCGGGGTGGCCATGGCGGGCCGCTATCTGGGGCAGAAGATCGTGGCCATGACGTGGATCGGCGACGGCGGGAGCTCGACCGGCGTGTTTCACGAAGGGCTGAATTTTGCGGCTACGCAGAAGGCGCCGTTCGTGCTGATCCTGGAAAATAATTTGTGGGCGTATTCGACGCCGGTGCGAAAGCAGGTGCCGCTTGAAAACTTGGCGGACCGCGCGAAAGCGTATGGAATCGACAGCTACATTGTGGATGGCAACGATGTGGTGGCGATGTATTCGACGGCGAAGGAAGCGGTCACGCGGGCGCGCGCGGGCGAAGGACCGATTTTAATCGAAGCGAAAACGTTCCGGCGGCTAGGCCACGCGCAGCACGATCCGGCGGAGTACGTGCCGAAGGAGATGCGCGCGCACTGGGAAGCGCGCGACCCCATCACGTTGTATGAAGAATATCTAACCGGAGAAAAACTGCTCGACACGAAAAGCAAGAAAGAGATTGACAAGAAACTGGATACGCTGCTCGCGGCGGAACGCGAGTTTGCGGAGAATTCGCCGATGCCGCCTGCGGAGCTGGCGGAGGAGGGCGTCTACTGCACCGGCGACGAGTGCCACAAGATTCGCGCAAAGTGGGAGCGGCCCGTCGCGGAAGTGATGCCGCCAAAGTCGAGCGTCGAAGCGGTGTGGACGGTGCCGGGCTTCGGATCGGGCAAAGGATCGGGAGGCGCGAACGCTCCGATTCATTTTGGGGATACACCAGCAGCGGCGGAAAAGTCCGCGACTGAAGGGAAGCCGGCAGCCAAGATCGCCGTGAAAGCCGCCGCGAAGAAAACGGTGAAGGCTGCGCCGGCACGCGCATCGAGAAAGGCGCGGAGATAGCCATGGCGAGCGGCAAACCAAACGGCCAAGGAAACGGAAATGGCGGCGCACCGGTAACGTTTCTCGAAGCCATCAAGCAGGCCATGTTCGAGGAAATGGAACGCGACCCGGCGGTCGTGCTGCTCGGCGAGGACGTGGGCGTTTACGGCGGAGCGTTCAAGACCAGCGAAGGGCTGCTGGCGCGGTTTGGCTGGGAGCGCGTCATCGACACGCCGATCAGCGAGAGCGCCATCATCGGCGCGGCGTGCGGGATGAGCTATGTGGGATTGCGGCCGATTGTGGAAATGCAGTTCATCGACTTCATCGTTTGCGCATTCAATCAGATTACGAATTTCGTAGCCAAGGGGCATTACCTATGGAATGCGCCGGCGCCGATGGTCATTCGCGGGCCCTCGGGCGGCGGCGTGCATGGCGGGCCGTTTCATTCCGCGAATCCGGAGATGTACTTCGTGCACACGCCGGGGCTGAAGGTGATTTATCCTTCGACGCCGTATGATGCCAAGGGTTTGTTGAAGGCCGCGGTGCGGGACAATAATCCGGTGCTGTTTTTCGAACACAAGTTCCTCTACCGGCGCATCAAGGAAGAGCTGCCAACGGAGGACTACACCGTGCCGATCGGCAAGGCCGTCGTGCGCCGCGAGGGGAAACACCTGACGATACTTTCCTACGCGGCGATGATGCACACGTCGCTCGAAGCAGCCGATGCGCTGGCGAAAGAAGGAATCGAAGCGGAAGTGATCGATCTGCGGACGCTGCTGCCGCTGGATGAAGAGACGATTTTGCAGTCGGTGAAGAAGACCAATAAATGCCTGGTCGTGCACGAAGACACCAAGACCGGCGGAATCGCAGGAGAAATCGCCGCGATTCTGTGCGAGAAGGCGTTTGGTGATCTGGACGGGCCGTTGATGCGCGTCGCGTCGCTGGATACGCCGGTGCCGTATGCGCCGACTCTGGAAGAGCATTTTCTGCCGAACGCGAAAAAGATTTTTTCCACTGCGAAAGAATTGGCGCGGTATTGAAGGAGGTTTCCAGTAGTCAGTTGTCAGTGATCAGTGAAGAACAAAACAAACGATCACCTCGTAGCTCTTCCCACTATCTACTGAATACTGGCAACTGAGAACCGAGTCTTAAAAGAGCCGGGATTTGAGGAGAAGGAAAAATGGCCGTAGACATCGTAATGCCCCAGATGGGCGAAAGCATTTTTGAGGGAACGATCACCAAGTGGCTGAAGAAGCCGGGCGACAAGGTCGAGCGCGACGAACCGCTGTTCGAGATTTCCACGGACAAAGTCGATGCGGAGATTCCGTCCCCGTCGGCCGGCGTGCTGAAGGAGATCAAGGTCGGCGAAGGGCAGACCGTGCCCATTCAGACGATTGTGGGTGTGATTGACGCCGCAGGCTCGGCTGCTGACGCGCCCGCTCCTGTTCCGGCAAAGGCGGAAGCGCCGGCCCCAGCAAAGGCTCCTGCCGCGGCTGCACCCGCGCCACCGCCTGCGGCAAGGCCTGCTCCCGCTGCGGCTCCGGTTAGTGCTCAAGCCGCGCCAGCTCCGGCGTCCTCCGGTGGCACGGGCGAGCGGATTCACAGCTCGCCGCTGGTCCGCCGCATGGCCGCGGAACACGGCATCGACCTTTCCACTGTTCCCGGCACCGGCGCTGGCGGGCGCATCAGCAAGCAGGACATTGAAGCGGTGATTGCGGCGGGCGGCGCGCCCGCTGCTGCGGCCGCGTCTTCACGGCCGGCACCCCCTCCTCCTGCGGCAGCTCCCGCGCCGCCGCCCCCTGCGCCGGGAGCGTCCGGCACTCAAGCGCACGTAACGCTGGAGAGCGCCGTGCCGCGCGAAAAAATGTACTTCGGCCATTACGAAGTGCAGCCCATGAGCGCGATGCGGCAGCGCATCGCCGAGCACATGGTGGCGTCGAAGCGCGTCTCGGCGCATGTGTACTCGGTGGATGAAATCGACATGACGAAAATCGCGTCCCTGCGCGCCAAGGCCAAGGACGAATTCGAAAAGCGCTACGAGACGAAACTCACGTTCATGCCGTTTTTCGTGAAGGCCGCGGTGGCCGGTTTGCGCGCCTATCCAACTCTCAACGCTTCGCTGGACGGCACGAACATCGTGTTGCACAAGGAGATCAACATCGGCATTGCCGTGGCGCTCGATTGGGGTCTGCTCGTGCCGGTGGTGAAAAACGCGGACGAAAAAAACATCCTGGGCATCCAGCGCACCATGAACGATCTGGCGGAGCGCGCGCGTTCGAAAAAACTGAAGCCCGAGGAGGTGCAGGAGGGAACGTTTTCCATCACCAATCCGGGAGTTTTCGGCGGACTGTTTGGCCTGCCGGTCATCAGCCAGCCCAACGTGGGCATCCTGGGTCTCGGCGCCATCGAAAAGCGCCCAGTGGTGATCAATGATTCGATCGCCATCCGCTCCATGTGCTACGTGACGCTCAGCTACGACCACCGCGTCGTGGACGGCGCCATTGCCCACCAGTTCCTGCACAAGGTAAAGGAGACGCTCGAAAACTGGACGGAGCCCGTTCTGTAGAGCCGCGGCCTCTTTCCTGCGAAGAACAAGCGCATTCCTCTTGCTCCCCAGAGGGCGTCCGAAATTGGGACGGCCCTTCCCGCTTTTGGCCAGAGAGCGGCGCTTCCTTCTCTTCGATATCCGGCATATCATTCATGCCAAAGCTGTTATTCGCGGGCCCCACTGGCTGCCTGGCTGCACCTACTCCTTTGACGCGGGTTGGATTCCCACGGAGACATGAGGAGTGGCCAGCATGTTCACCGCGACACTTGAAATCTCCTCGGACCGTAAAACGATGCAACCGCGAATTCTGATCGCCGATGACCAGCAAGACGTTCTGGACGCGCTGAGGCTTCTGCTCAAGGGACACGGTTACAGCATCGAAACCGTGAATTCGCCCGCGGACTTGCTGGCGGCGGTAGCGCGCGAGGAGTTCGACATTCTGCTCATCGATCTGAACTACGCCCGGGATACGACGTCAGGGCGGGAAGGCCTGGATGTGCTCAGCCGGCTCAAGGAGATGGAAGACTCTCCACCGGTGGTGGCCATGACTGGGTGGGCCACGGTGGGCCTGGCCGTCGAAACCATGCAATACGGGGTCAGCGACTTTGTCGAAAAACCCTGGACCAACACGCGGTTGCTGGAAATCCTGCAGAAGCAAATCAGCGTGGGACGCGACCGCCGTGAATCACGCCGGCGGGAAGCTGCGGAGGCCCGCGCGCGGAAAGAAGCGCTGCTTCACCAGCAGGAACAGGAGCGGGAGATCGCCGAAGCCAAGGCCATTCAGGAAAAGCTGCTGCCGCGCGACATTCCGCAAATGCCGGGATATGAAATCGCCAGTGTGTGGCAGGCCGCCCAGCTGGTGGGAGGTGATTATTTCGACATTCTTCCTCTCGACGAAAAAACGTTTGGGCTGTGCATCGCCGACGTGGCGGGAAAAGGCATGCCCGCCGCGCTGCTGATGTCCAACCTGCAAGCGGCCGTGCGCGGACTGGCCTCAGCCTCTCTCGCGCCGGATCTTCTCTGCACCCGGCTGAATTCCCTGATCTACCGCAACACCGCCAGCGACCGCTTCATCACTTTTTTCTACGCGCAGCTGGAAGGCCCCGAGCGCCGGCTGGCTTACGTCAACGCCGGGCACAACGCGCCCTTCGTGGTGCGTGCCGACGGCTCGCACGAGCGCTTGCGGGAGGGCGGCGCGGTGCTGGGCGTTTTCGACAGCCGGATCTACAAGCAAGGATCGCTGCAGTTGTCCGCGGGCGATCGCGTGGTTTTGTTCACCGACGGCATCACCGAAGCGTGCAGTCCGGCGGACGAAGAGTTCGGCGAAGCCCGCTTGCTGGGGGTGCTGAAAGAGCACCGCGCTTTGTCCCCCGGGGAACTGCAATCGAAAATCCTGGCGGTGGTGGCGGAGTTTAGCGGAAACCACTGGCAGGACGATGCCACGCTGCTGGTTCTCGCCGTTGGTTCCTGAATACGACAACCGTTAAACCGTTCCGGCTTTTCTCACTCATCGCCAGGTCAGATATTCTCCCTCAACCTCATTGCAGCAAGGGTTTCAATTTGCCCACCCACACCGCAAATCCTTCCATCGCAACCGGCTCGACGCCCACGTCGCGCAGCGTGTCGCGCACGAAACGGTGACGGTCGTTGCCGGCGTCCAGGGGCACGTCTGTAACCGCGGCGAATTCCGTCTTCAACGAAGCCTTGGCGGCTATGCGTTCCACGGTGTAAGCCAGGAGCTTGGCGTCGGCGGGTGCCCGCGTAACGGAAAGGGTCTGCACGAAACCGCGCGTGCCGTTGCGCCGGTAACTGTAATCGAGGCGCATGGGGTCGCCCGGGAAGGTAAATTCCTCGGCGCGTACCGATTTTTGCAAACGGTCCCACAACCGCGCTTGCCGGAAGACCTGCGAACAATAGGAACGCATGGTCGCCCTGGTGCCGGGCGCACCCACGCGGCCGGCCGCGCGCGGCGGAGCCACGTGATCGGCATACAGCCGTTCGAGCTCGGCGTCCAGGTCCGCGGCAAAGACGCCTTTCTGCGGCGCGAGCTGGAGGGCGTTTGAAAGCGTCTCGTCCCATTTGGCCAGGAGCTGCAGCCAGTTGCTGGCGTGGCCCTTGCCGCCGTTGGCCGTCGCGGATTGAAAGCGGTCTTCGAGGTCGTCGCGCAAGGCCCGCAACAGCACTTCATCCGCCTGCGGGTGAAGCCGCCGGACCCGATGGAACTCGTCCTGTTCCTCAATTATGCGCAAACGGCGCTCACCGGTCTGCGGGTCGTAGAGCAGCACGCCGATGTTCACCCACTCGTCGCGGACGAGGTTCGGCGTGTAGCGCAGGATGCGGTAGGCGCAGGCGCGTTCCGCATTTTCCATCCCGGCGCTTTGTTGTCCGGCAGAAGTTTCGTTCATAGTTCACATCCAGTTCGGAAACGGCTGGCGATTGGTTCTCTTGGCCTCCAGGATCAGTTCCGGTACGCGCGGACGCCGGCGGTAGAGCTGTTCCAGGAGCCGCAACAGCGCATCGTAATCATCTTCGTACCACGCCGGCGGAATCTCCCGGCTGATTTCATCGAGGACCCGCTCGTTGATGCTGTTTTCCACGCGCGCAAGCCACGGCGCGAACGATTCCATTCCCGTGACACCCTGATAGACGCGATTGCGGGCGTACAGGCCGCGCAGCGGTGCATCGGGAAAATTCCACTCTCCGGCGTTGAAACAAAAACCCTGATCGATCATGCGTGCTTCGTAGCGCGCCGCGGCCTCTTGCCGGTCATCGAAGAACACCGTTTGCCGGCCGTTGGTGTTGCAGGTCCACTTGTCGAAGACCAGCATGCCCGCGAAGGCATGCAGGTTTTGCACCTCACGCAACTGTTCGTCCGGGAGAAAATCATGCAACGTCAATCGCCGCGGATCTCCGGGATACCGCGAACCGAACTGCAGCCCCGCCTGGCACGGAATCCGCGAGCGCGGCAACTCCATCGCCAGTTCCGGCGTCAGCCGGATCAACTCCTCGGATACATCGACAATCGCCACCGGAACGGTCGGCAATCCTAGCCGCGCCGCCAACCTGGTTCCAAGCAGTTCGTTGGCCAGGATGCGGCGGTGCTGCGGGTTATTTTGGAACTTCACCACATAGTAGTGCTCATCCGAGCAGCGCATCAGGTGCGACTGCGCGCCTCCCCGCATCCGCCGTATCTGCTCCAGCGCCCGTAACATATGAGGTAATGCTAGCGGTACTTGGCATTTCCGGCAAGACCAGTTGTGTGGTTTGGGAGGAAATTCCTAAATGGAGAGAGAAGACATTCGAGATGGGAAAAAACGCTAGCGCCCGCCATTCCCGTACCGGCACGCGCGATTCCTCAAAGTGAAAAGGCCGGGACGCGTATCCCGGCCTCTCCGGAGAAATCTCCCCCCTCGAAACGCGCTTACCGCCGTTTCTTCTTTTTCGATGCTTTCTTGGCCCGCTTCTTGGCGGCTTTCTTTTTCGGCTTCGATTTCTTGGCGGCTTTCTTCTTCCGCGCGGGTTTTTTCTTCGCCGCTTGTTTGGCCCTCTTCTTCGCTGCCGGCTTGGCTGCGGGCCGTGCAGGAGGCGCCACTTCTTCCGGCTCCTCGCCGACCATCACGAGTTCTTCTTCCGCTTCGACGATCTCTTCGGGTTCGCCGACCAGTTCCTCGTCGTCTTCCAGCCGTGACAGCTCGTTGTCGTCTTCCAGATGGTCCTTCTCGAAATCCATTCCGTCCTCCCCTGGGGGAATTTGCGGACCCCGTGTCCACAGCGGGCCCGTGCGTCGCTGTTCTGGCCGGAGCGCCCTAGAATCCTACCCCGCCCTTGCGCCGTTGTTACCGTACTCGCTGGGAGATGTCAAGCATTCTGCAGATTTCTCGCGTTCGCGCGCCCCCAAAGACGCCTTGTGCATCTCCGGCAATGCGCTACGCGGAGCCTGAAATATCCTGTAAATATTTAACAATAAAAGAGTTAGTTGTGGTTCGCGGCCACTGTTCCGGCCCCCGAGGTCCTAGCGGACGGGCTGGTGGTTTTCTTCTTCGGCTTGGCGTGCGCCCGCGCCGGGGAGGCTTCGGGAGCGCCGCCCAGGGTGTAAATCCGCAAAACCATCCCGCGCCCGACCTTGTTGGACTTCAAATGGTTCCACTTGCGAACGTCTTCGGAATCAACGCTGAAACGATCGGCAATTCCTAGCAGCGTATCTCCGCGCCGCACGCGATAGCTCACCAGTCGGCGCTTTGCCTCCGTTGGTGCCTGGGTCGCGGGGATGATCAACTTCTCTCCCGCATCGAGCGCGGCGTTGCGCTGCAGGTTATTTGCATCAGCGATGGCCGCCGCGGTCACGCGGTATTTTTTCGCGAGGGACGTCAGCGTTTCGCCGGACTCCACGCGGTGACGGCGCCAGCTGACCCACTTGTCCGGAGGAATGTCCGCAATCTCGGCCGAGAATTTCTCCGAGGTGCCCTGCGGAAGGTGCAATTCAAAAGAGGGATCGTCGGGAGTAGCCATGCGCAACAGAGAGGGATTCAGCGCGCGCAGCGTTTCCACGTCGACATCGATGGTTTCCGCCACCAGCCGCAGATCGATGGCCCGCCCGGTCTTTACCACGTCTGTGGGAATGGGCGCTTCCGGCTCCACTTGCACGTTGTAGTGCTCGGCATCCTTGGCGATCAGCGTGAGCGCCAGGATGATGGGAACGTAGTTCTTGGTTTCGCGCGGGAGCACCTTGCGTTTGTAGAGCTCCCAGAAATCCGCGTAGCCCGTGCGCTCGATGCCTTTTTGCACGTTCCCCGGGCCGCAGTTGTACGCGGCCATCGCCAGGTACCAGTCGCCAAAAAGCCTGTACAAATCGCGCAGATGTTGCGCGGCCGCGCGCGTGGCTTTCTCCGGGTCCTGGCGCTCGTCGATCCACCAGGTGTGCCGCAGCCCGTACTCCTGCCCGCGGTAGGCCACGAACTGCCAGATGCCTCGTGCGCCCGCGCGTGAAAGCGCCAGCGGCTGGAAAGCGCTCTCCGCCTGCGCCAGATAAATCAGGTCCTGCGGGACGCCTTCTTCGCGCAACACCCGTGAAATCATTTCGCGGTAGCGGCCCGCGCGGCGCAACCCGGTTTCCACGATGGCTCGGCCGCGCGGCGTTTGGAAAAAATTGAGAAACGAAAGCACTTCGTCGTTGACCGTCAGCGGCAGGTCGTGGGAACTGTTTTTGGCCGCTTCCTCCGCCCGCTCTTTGAGGCGCGGGTCCACCGGAAAGGTCATCTCCGCCACTTCGTCAATCGCCGCGGGGACCGCAGGCGCTTCGCTGAATCCGTCTCCGGCGCGGAAAGCCTGCAACTCGTAGGCGTAAACGGTGTCCACCACGTGGTGAAACAATTCGCTCAGACGCGGGTCGCTCTCGGGGTCATACCCGCTTTCCAGAATCCAGTCCACCGCGTCGTCAAAATCCCTGCGCGCGGCTTCCAGGTGTCCGGCCTTGAAATTCTGCTCGCCGGCAGTGAATTTTTCCTGCACCTTCCGGATCAGGTAGTCCTTTCCACCGGGGACTTGTGGCAGCAAGGGGACCATCGGGCGGGCCGAGGGATTCGTAAGCGGCAGAGCAGGAAGTTCCGGCGGAGCTTGCTGAGCTGCCGTCGCAGGAACAGGCGCGGGAACGTGCGCCTGCACGGGCCTCTTCCCGGCGTCCTCGCAACCCAGCAGGCCTGCCGAAATCAAAATGGCGCTTGCCGCCATGTGCAGCCGTCGGTTCATCCTTCCATGGTAAGGAGCGGCTCCGTCCGAGGTCAACGCTTTCCGCCGGGCGGGGGGTGACGCTCCGAATACACGCCGCGGCGAGCGCCGCTTTGTTCCCGCCAGGCGCGGTTTGGGATAAACTCCCTCGTCGAGGTGACGCCGTGAAACGCGCCGCAATCCTTAACAAACTGAATTCGCGTCCTTTCCCGATTCTTAGCTTGCTGTTCGTCTCTCTGGGGGCCGCGTCCGGCGCCGCCGCGCAACAGCAAGGCCTGGCTCCAGAAAAGCGCGCACAAATCGAGAAGGCCGTTTCCAGTTTCATGTCCGGCAACAGTGTCCCGGGCATCGGCGCCGCCGTGGTGCTGGACGGGGAACCCGTGTGGTCCGCGGGATTTGGCATGGCCGACCTGGAGAATTTTTCTCCCGCGACCTCGTCGACGCTCTTCCGCTTGGGCTCCATCTCCAAACCAATCACCGCCGTCGCCCTCCTGCAGCTGAACGAACGCGGCAAACTGGACCTCGACGCTCCTGTCCAGAAGTATTGCCCGGCCTTTCCCCAAAAAGACTCGCCCATTACCACCCGCGAGCTGCTGGGCCACCTCGGCGGCATCCGGCATTACAATCCCGACGGTAAAGGAGACATACCCGAAGACAGCGCGCGGCATTTCGCCACTATGGAGGAATCGCTGCAGGTCTTCGCCAGCGACCCGCTGGTCGCCAAACCCGGCACGGCGTTCCATTATTCCACCTACGGCTACACGGTTCTAGGCTGCGTGCTCGAAGGTGCTGCGTCGGAGAAATTTGTCGACTATGTGAAAGAGAAGGTATTCCGTCCCGCGGGTATGCAACAAACCCAGGCCGATGATTTCTTCGCTGTGATTCCCCACCGCTCCCGTTGGTATCACAAGGACAAAGCCGGCTTGGTCCGCAACGCCGGCGTTCTGGACTCCAGCTACAAGATTCCCGGCGGCGGCTTAATCTCCTCCGCCGATGACATGGCCCGGTTCGAAGCCGCGATTCTGGCCGACAAATTCCTGCAACGCGCCACGCGGGATGTGATGTGGACTTCGTTGAAAACAGCGGATGGGAAACTGACCGGCTACGGCCTCGGCTGGGGCCTGGTCGATAAGTTTGGCGTACACATCCTGGCCCACACCGGCGGACAGCAGGGCACCAGCACCGCCTTCGCGGTCGTGCCGGAACGCCGCGCGGGCGTCGTGGTCCTGGCGAACATGGACAACGTGGACTCCGGCCGTCTTGCCGATGAAATCTTGAAAATCGTCCTGGACCTCAAGGACAGGACTCCTTAATCCAACCACCGGTCGGCCCTACACTTCGGCCCGTTTGAGAAGATATTGCGCAGCCAGCGGAAATGCCGCCGCCAGAAAAATACAGCGCATTAGCGAACCCCAGGGGAACGGGCCCATCCAGGGAAACAGGGGGTGCGCGAGGTTCACCGGAACGAATGGTGTGCTGTTCATCAGCCAGACGAGAGGCCCAGCAAATAGAGGCGGCAGATTGAGGTGCAACGGAACGGTGATGATTTGACGAACGGCCACATACACGCTTATCACCGCCGCGGTATAAATCAATCCGCCGCTCGCGCTGCGCCGCAACGCGGTCATCAGCGTCGTAAGGCCCAGTATGGGCAGTCCAACGATCACCGTCATCCACGGAGCCATCAGGAGCAATGGAAAGTACCAAATCCCCGTGAGTTTGCCGAGGATCGCCGCCGCAAGGTACGTGGGAGCAACTGCCACCACGGCCATTTCCGCCAGGCAGATACACCAGTGGGTCCACGTTACCGATGCCCTTGTCCGCGGCCGCGTCCACAGGTACTCAATCGTTCCAGGCTCGATCTCGCTCCCGGAAGCGGTAGCTCCGAGAAAGAGCGGCGAAAGAAAACCGCTGCACCACAATCCGATGAGAACCATCATGCTGACCAATTGAACCATCGTCGCTGGATCGCGCGTGTAGGCCTGACGGTCGAAATGCCACCAGCCATCCCGTTCCGTGATCCCCTGCATGAGAGTGAACAGGAGGGTGGTCGCTGCAGACATCGTCAAGAGAAAGATGAAACGGGCACGGCTTTCGCGCCAGCATTTCCAGGCGTACATGGGTCCTCCTTGCGAACCAGGTGCAGAAACAATTCCCGCAAGCCGAGCGGGCTTATTTCCAGAATCGCCGCGCCTTGCCCGCGCAATTCCGCAGCAAACCGCTCCGCTTCCCGCGCCACCACGTAACGGTGAAACCGGCCATCGGATGTTGCGGAGACGACACCCGTCGATTGCGTAACAGGCAGGCCCTCACCAGAAGCAATCACCAGTCGGAATTCCTGCCGTATCTCCTCCAGCCGTGACTCGAGAAGCAGCCGCCCTTCTTCCAAAATCCCCACCCAGTCGCAAATCTGTTCCACTTCACCCAGATGATGACTGGATACAAAAATCGTCCGCCCCTGGCTGACGTGATCTTCGACCAGGGTGCGTAAGATTTCGTCCACCATTACGGGATCAAGCCCGGCGGTGGGCTCGTCCAGAATCAATACTTCCGCTCCCTGCGCCAGCGCCAGCAGCAGCGCCACCTTGCTCTGATTCCCGATGGACAGTTTTTTGAACGCCATCTTCATCGGAATTTCCAGCCGCCGCGCCAGCTGCGCCGCCGCATCGTCCGACCAGCGCGGAAAATACGCCTTATTCATGCGCACCAGTTCCGCCGGCGTCGCCCATCCATAAAGCTGCTTGCGCTGCGGCACAAACGCCACGCGTTCCAGGATGCGCATCAACTCCGGCTCGTTCGTCGGATTGAGCCCCAGCACTCGCGCGCTGCCCTTCGTCGGCCGCACCAGCCCCAGCAGCATTCGCATCGTCGTCGTTTTCCCGGCGCCATTGCGTCCCAGAAATCCGTACACCGCTCCCGGCTGGATCTGCAGGTTCAACTGCGAGACGGCGGCTTGCGCCCCGAACGATTTGCTCAAGCCCTCCGTTACTATGGCCGCTTCGCTCATGGCTGGCCTCCCAGTTTGTCGAGCTCTTCTTCCAGCAATTTCAGTGTCTCCTCACGCGTCAGCCGCAATTGCCGCCCTTCCACCGCTAACTGCCGTGCGTGCGGCCGCAGCCGCTTCACTTTTTCGCTCTTCAGCAGCCCCGGCAGGCCGTCGGCCACAAATGTTCCGCCGCCCGGCACGCTGCGGGTCACGCCATCGCGCTCCAGATCCTGGTAAGCGCGCGCCACCGTGTTGGGATTGATGCGCAGCTCGGCCGCCAGCTTTCGTGTGGAAGGCAGCGCCTCGCCGGTGCGCAGCGCGCCTGCGGCCACCGCCTGCTTCACCTGTGCTTCGAGCTGCAGGTAAACCGGGACGCCCGAGGACGCGTTGAGATGCAAGAGCATACTGTACTAATACACTAGTACAGTTAGCGAGTCAAGAGTTTTTTTGCGCTGTGCTATTTCGGCCAATCCGGAAAAACCGCCTCGATCGCTCCGCCGAACCAATACTTGTAAAACCCCTCGTCGCAGGGATTCATGTGGTCGCCATATTTCGCTGCAAAATGCCGCCCCCAGTGCGGCCGCGCGCCGTCCGCATCACAGAATCCATACTCGTCCGAAAGCCCCCACGAACTGAACACCCGCCCCGTTTTTTTCATAATGTTCGGATCTGCAGCCAGCGCCGCAATAGCGCGCCCCGCATACAACGGCGTCTCCGACACGGCGTAGTTCGCGTCCTTCTTGATGCCCTCCCGCCAGTTCGCTTCCGTCACGCCAAACCGTTCCAGCATGATCTCCGAGCGCAGAAATCCCGGTGTCAACGCAATGGCCGCGACATTCTTCCGCCGCAGTTCGTACGCCATCGCAAACGCCTGGCGCATCACCGTCGTCTTGATCAGGTCGTAGAAAACATTTCCCCGGTAGGTGTACGAATCCCCGTCGCCAATCTCCACAATCAGCCCGCTCGTTTTCGATTTCTTCGCGCTCTCGATCAGCAGCGGCGCCGCAAAGTGGCTGGTGATCAAGTGCGTGTGCACTGCGTTGCGGAACAACGCGAATCCCCTCTCCAGATCCACTTGCCAGAACGTTTTGCCGAACTCCTGCTCCGCGCTTTCCGAAATATCGTTCACCAGCACGTGGAGCTGTCCCTGTTCCTTGCGAATGCGCGCCACCAACTTTTCGACTTTCCCCTCCTCCAAATGGTCCACCGCAACCGCAATGCCTTTTCCGCCGCGCGCGCTCACCAGCTCCGCCGTCTCTTCAATCGTCTCCGGGCGGTTCGCGTAGTATTTATCGGGCAGCGCCTTCTTGGCTCCCGCGGAATCGCGCCGCGCCCCCGCAGAGCGCCGATTCTTCTGCGCGCGCGTGCTACGCCCTGTGCAATACACCGTCGCGCCCGCTTCGCCCAGCGCCAGCGCCGTGCCGCGGCCCACACCACGCGTGGCTCCCGCCACTAGCGCGACGCGGCCGCGCAGATCCGGCGCTCGATAAGGAGAGTTTGTGTCCATGAGGCACCTCCGGGAGGAGTAACGCGTCAATAGTAAACAGACATTCAGTAATGTCAAGTGGAAAATAAACGGCCATTCAGTTATTCTGGCCCAGCCGCGGCGCCCTGCTTTTGAGCCGTTTGCAAGGAGTCCCGCGAAAGAATGTCGCCCCGTCCCCGCGAAACCACCGACGAAGCCATCCTCGCTGCCACTGCCCGCGTCATGGAGCGCCGCAGCCCCGCCGACCTCACCCTCGCCGACGTCGCCAAGGAAGCCGGCGTCGTCCCCGCCACGCTCATCCAGCGCTTCGGCACCAAGCGCGCTCTTCTCCTCGCCACCGTGAAAACCGCTCCCGCTGCCGTCCCCGCGCAATTCGCTGCCGCACGCGCGAAATATCCCTCGCCTTTGCAAGCCCTCATCGAACTTTTCGTCGACTGCAGCGGCTTCGCCTCCAGCCCCGAAGCCGTGGCTAACGGCCTCGCCTATCTCCAGATCGATCTCACCGATCCCGACTTCCGCGCCGTCACCCTCGCGCAGTTCAAAGCCATTCGCCGCGAAACGCGCAAGCTTCTCGACGCCGCCGTCGCCGCCCGCGAACTCCTTCCCTGTGACACTGCCGGGCTCGCCCGCCTCATCCAGCAAGTCAATGGCGGCTCCATGCTCGATTGGGCCGTCTTCCGCCAGGGCACTCTCTCCAACTGGGTCCGCCACGACCTCGAAACACTCCTCCGCCCCCTCCGCACTTCACAGCACTACCGCCGCGCCGGCAAACCTCGCCGCAAACGCTAGCTCCTCGCCACCAACATCGCCCCTTCTTCTCGAGTCACCAGTCACCAATCACGAGTCACCACGCAGCCTCGTGCCTTCCCCGGCACCACGAAAAATTTATTTGCCAAAAGTATTCACTCGTGGTACTCTGTCCTTGCGTTTGTTGCTCTTGTATCGCCTTTGGGTTGTAAAGCGGTCGCAAGGTCAAACTTGCGGCCTTTTTTTTGTGCCCTGCGCCTGCTTTGCGGGCGCCGGACACAAGGCTTGAAGACGGCCGAAGCTCTGAAGAGGGGCTCGGGACTTGAGGCATCAGATAGCTTAAAGAATCAATGTTCAGCCGTAACCCGGCTGACAGAAACGAGTACAGCAGTGAGTAAAGAACAAGGAACAGTGAAGTGGTTCAATGCCAGCAAGGGCTTCGGTTTCATCCAGCGCCAGAGTGGAGAGGACGTTTTCGTCCATTTCTCCGCGATCGTGGCTGATGGCTATAAGTCGTTGAATGATGGCCAGGCGGTTGAATTCGAAGTCACCAAGGGCCCCAAGGGCCTGCAGGCCTCGAACGTACAGCCCCTCTAATTTCACTTCACAAAAATACATTTCGGGCGGAGCGCTTCGGCGCCCCGCCCGTTTTTGTTTTTTGCCCCCGGGAACGCCAATCTCTTCTCCATCCCGCCGGTTTAGCGGGATGAATCACCCGATTGGCGCCGTGCTGAGACTTTGCGTTTTCCGTATTCCCCTTTCCGCCTTCTAACTTCTACTTTTCCTTTTCCCTCCCCGAGCTATACTCACCCTTTCGCCCATGTCCAAACCCGAGGCCTTTTCCCGCGTCCTCATCGACCAAGCCCTCAATTTTCGTTTCTCGTTGTGACGCCAGCCCCGCCATAATGCTACGATGCCTTGCACTCCACGATAACAAGGCACAAATGAAGCTCACCGCCAACGAAATCCGCGACATCAACCGCCATCTCGATGCGGGCCACCCCCTCCCTGACTACTACCGCTTCCTCCTTTTCGACGACAAGCGCGAAGTCGAGCTTGTCTGGAACGGCAAGACCAACGAAGTCTGCAACATCGTTCTCCCCTTTCAGGTTATCGAGCAGGTGGACGAGCCGCGCGCCGAAAAGCCCGCCGATACCGCTCTCCAGGCCGGCCTCTTCGATTCCCGCGGCCGCCAGCTCAAGGGCTGGACCAACAAGCTCATCTGGGGCGACAACAAGCTCATCCTCTCCTCCCTCAAGAACGGCCCGCTCCGCGACGAAATCGAAAAGCAGGGCGGCATCAAGCTCATCTATATCGATCCGCCCTTCGATGTCGGCGCCGACTTCTCCATGGACATCGAAATCGGTGACGAAACTTTCACCAAAAAGCCCAACATCCTCGAAGAAATCGCCTACCGCGACACCTGGGGCAAGGGAACCGATTCGTTTTTAGCAATGATTTACGAACGCCTTGCTCTAATGCACGATCTGCTGGCCGACAACGGGAGCATCTATGTTCATTGCGACTGGCGAGTGACAGCCCTTATTCGTGCTCTTCTTGATGAGGTTTTCTCGTCAAGCCGACTCATCAATGAAATAATTTGGTATTTTTCGCAAGGTGGCAAAGGAACTTCCTACTTTGGCAAGAAGCACAATACGATCTGGATGTATGGGAAGTCTGAAGCTCCATATTTCAATGAGGCAGCCGTTCGTCTCCCCTTTACGCCCCACAAGCAAGACTCATCAGGCACAAACTATGGCGGTCGAATGGGTACTGATGAAAATGGTCGGCGCTACGTCGAGAAGTGGGGAACCGGCAAGAAAAAACTTTATCGATATTATCTCGACGAGGGGAAATTACCCGAAGATGTTTGGACTGATATTCAATCAATCCAGTCGGCTGCAACAGAACGTGTAGAGTATCCGACACAGAAACCCGAGGCGTTGCTTGAACGCATCATTAAGGCTTCCTCAGAGGAAGGCCATATAGTCGCGGACCTCTTTGGAGGATCTGGAACGACCGCGGCGGTGGCGGAAAAACTCGGCCGTAAATGGATCCTCAGCGACCTTGGCAAATTTGCCATTCACACCACCCGCAAGCGCCTGATCGGCGTCCAGCGCCAGCTCAAAGCTGAAGGCAAAGACTATCGCGCCTTCGAAATCCTCAACCTCGGCAAATACGAACGCCAGCACTATGTCGGCGTCAACACCAACCTCCGCGAAGCCGAACAGCAAAAGCAACTCGCCGAAAAAGAAGCCAAATTTGTCGAGCTCATCCTTCGCGCCTATCGCGCCGAAAAAGCGGAAGGCTTCAATTGCTTCCACGGCAAAAAAGCTGGCCGCCTCGTCTCCGTCGGCCCCGTCAATCTCCCCGTCACCCGCCTCTTCATCGAAGAAATCATCCTCGAATGTCGCCAGAAGCACATCACCCGCGTTGACGTTCTCGGCTTCGAATTCGAAATGGGTCTCTTCCCCAACCTACTCGATGAAGCCCGCTCCAAAGGCATCGACATCGCCCCCAAAAACATCCCCGCCGAAGTCTTCGATAAGCGCGCCGTCGAAAAGGGCCAGGTCGTCTTCCACGACGTCGCCGCCATCGAAGTCAAACCTCACATCAAGAAAAACACCGTAGCCGTCGAACTCACCGACTTCTCCGTCTTCTATTCCCAAGACGCCCAAAACAGCGTCGAAGCCGAAATGAAAGACAAATCCACCAAAATCATCGTGGACAAAGGCCAGATCGTAAAAATCACCAAAGACGCAAAAGGCGTCGTCACCCGCGAACGCCTAACCAAAAAATGGACCGACTGGATCGACTACTGGTCCGTAGACTTCAACTTCGAAAGCAAACGCGAAATCATTCGCGTTCCGCGCGGTCCCGCAAAACAAGTGCAGATGCCCGGAATGGAAAAAGCTGAGCAGCTCGATCTGCCCGAATACGAAGAAGTCTGGACCGGCGACTACGTCTTCGAAAACGAATGGCAATCCTTCCGCACCAAAAAAGAACGCTCGCTCGAACTCACCAGCGTCGCCCACGAATGCTCCGCCGGTCGTCGCAAAATCGCTGTCAAAGTCGTGGACATCTTCGGCAACGACACCATGACCATCCTTGATATCAACGTCCCGGATAAGAAGTAATGGCACTCCACCCTAACTTCCCCGAATCCCCATTTGTCATCCTCGATCCCTCGATTCGATGGTTCCCCGCCGACGAAGCGCTCCGCACTTCCACTTCCGACAAATTGATGCCTCCCTTGGTCGCCGAACTTCGGAAGAAGGTGAAGGACTGGCGCACAGCGAATTACGACGGCGCGGCCCCTACAAGCAAATCCCTTCTGAATTGGTGGTTCAACAGGCCTCATCTCATGCCGCGACTCGACGGCAATGAAGCAGAGTTTCAGTATTACTTCGCGCAACGGGAGGCCCTCGAAACCATCGTCTACCTTCACGACGTCGTACGAGTGAAGGACAAGTACGATCTCATGCGCTTCGATAGCTCTGGTGCGATCTCCGCTGGCATGTTTGATGAAACATGGCGTCGGTATGTCGTCAAAATGGCCACTGGAGCGGGCAAAACCAAAGTCCTCAGCCTCGTCCTGGCCTGGAGTTTCTTCCATAAGACTTACGAGCCTGAGTCAGATTTGGCCCGCAACTTCCTAGTCATTGCTCCGAACATCATAGTCCTCGACCGCATTTACAAGGACTTTCAAGGTCTGCGCATCTTCCTCAAGGACGATCCCATCCTTCCCGACGATGGCTTTGACGGCCACAACTGGCGCGACGACTTCCAACTCACTCTTCACGTCCAGGACGATGTCCGAGTCACCCACAAAACCGGAAACATCTTCCTCACGAATATCCATCGCGTTTATGCGGGAGACGAATCCATCCCCTCCCCCGATGACGAAGACACCATGGACTACTTCCTCGGCAAACGCCCTTCGGGAGCCACCACCGATTCCAAAGTCGACCTCGGCATCATCATCCGCGACATCGAAGAGCTTGCTGTCCTGAATGACGAAGCTCATCACATCCACGACCCCAATATGGCTTGGTTCAAGTCCATTCAAGACATCCATAACCGCCTGCTGCAAAAGGATTTCTCCCTATCGCTCCAGGTAGATGTCACCGCAACTCCTCGCCACAACAACGGCGCCATCTTCGTCCAAACCATCGCCGACTACCCGCTCGTCGAAGCCATCTCCCAAAACGTGGTAAAGCATCCCGTGCTTCCCGATGCCCCAAGCCGCGCAAAGTTGGTCGAGCGAGAAAGCTCGAAATACACCGAAAAATACGAAGACTACCTGCACCTCGGCGTCATCGAATGGCGAAAGGCATACACCGAGCACGAAAAGCTCGCCAAGAAGGCCATTCTCTTCGTCATGACCGACGACACCAGGAATTGCGATGACGTCGCCGCCTACCTCGAAGGCCACTATCCCGACCTGAAGGACGCTGTCTTGGTCATCCATACGAAAAACAACGGCGAAATCTCCGAATCCGTATCCGGCAAGAGCAAGGAAGAACTGGAAAAGCTTCGCGGCCAGGCCAACCTCATCGACAGCATGGAGAGTCCTTACAAGGCTATCGTCTCCGTCATGATGCTCAAAGAAGGCTGGGACGTTCGCAACGTCACTACTATCGTCGGTCTCCGCCCTTACGCCGCCAAAAGCAATATTCTTCCTGAACAAACACTCGGACGTGGCCTCCGCAAAATGTACCCGGGTCGCGTCGAAGAGTACGTAAGTGTCGTCGGAACCGAAGCCTTTATGGAATTCGTCGAATCCATCCAGGCCGAAGGCGTCCTACTCGAACGCAAACCCATGGGCGAAGGCACTGCCGCAAAAACGCCGTTGGTCATCGAGGTGGACGCGGAAAACGACCAAAAGGACCTCGACGAGCTCGAAATCGAGATACCTGTCCTAACCCCTCGCGTCTACCGCGAGTACAAAAATATCGCCTCCCTCGATGTACGCAATCTTCCTCACCAGCGCGTCGCCTACCTGCAGTTCAGCGAAGCCGATCAGCGCGAAATTGTTTTCAAGGACGTCACCACAGGCGAAATCACCCACACTACGATTTTGGACACCGCCGGCGTGGCCGACTACCGCAACGTCATCGGCTACTTCGCCCAGACCATCATGAAAGACCTACGCTTGGTCAGCGGCTATGACTCCCTCTATCCAAAGGTGAAGACCTTCGTACAGGACGAGCTATTTGACCGGCCTGTCGATCTCGAAAGCCCCAACACTCTTCGTAACCTGTCCGAACCCGTCGCCACCAAAACCGTCCTCGAAACTCTCAAGACCGCTATCAACGCTCTCACCATCCAGACTCGCGGCGACGCCTTGATCCGCGACACTATCAAGCTCCGCGAAACCCGCCCCTTCGTCGCCAAGGAACAGGGCTACCTCGTTCCCAAAAAAAGCGTCTTCAACCGCATCATCGGTGACAGCCCTTTGGAACTTGAATTCGCTGGCTTCCTCGAAAACTGCCCGGACATCATCTCCTATGTAAAGAATTATCTCGCTGTCCAATTCAAGATTGACTATGTCAACGCCAAAGGCGAAATCTCCAATTACTTCCCCGATTTCATCGTCAAAGAATCGCCCGGTAAGCTCTTTGTTATCGAGACCAAAGGCCTCGAAGACCTTGACGTCCCCCTTAAGATGCAGCGCCTCAAACAATGGTGTGACGACGTCAACGCCGGCCAAAATCGTGTCCGCTACGACTTTGTCTTCGTCGACGAGGAAAACTTCAATCGCTACAAGCCAAAATCCTTCTCTGACCTGTTGAAAGCTTTCAGACAGTACAAAGCCTAGGTAGACGACTGTACCTGTGATGTCTCCCCTCCTCAGTGAACTCTACCCCTTTGTTTTCTTCCGCTTACCCACCCATTCGAAGCAATCCGCCCCTCGTCAAATAATAATACTAAAGAAGTACTTGACACTATAGGGAATCTACGCTACCATCGCTCGTGATCCTCACCCAACATCCCCGGTCAGCCTCCTCGTTTCGACGTTCAGACCTTATAACGTTCAGACGTTCCGACGTTCAGACGCTCCCAACCTGTCTGTCCTCAACCTTGCAACCTGCAAACCTTCCAACTTGCAAACATTCAACGGTCTTCGCTCTAACTCCTTACCGCTCACATCCTTACAAATGCCCCCTCCCGCAACCCCTTTCGTTTGATAACCATACAAATGCCCGGGGGGTGTACCCCCACGCTTCCAATTCTGGGAATTGTTCACAAGGGCGCGGCGCAGAACGGCCACTTCTTCAGCGCTTTCTTTTCAAGCGCTTACGCACTCTTCCAAGTTACGTATCCCGTAACCCCTTTGCTTGCCACTCTTACGAAAACTGCCGGGTGTATACCAAACAATTCCCATTCTGGAACCAGACGTTCAAACGTTTCAACGTTCCGACGTTCAAACAGTCCTTTGTCCCACCGGTTACCTGTCCCGAAGACGTGCATCTGTCGTACTATTGGAGCGAACCTGTCTCTCGGACAAACTGTCCACGGGTCACCATTCCGTACGTTCATTCTGTGTGGGAGGGTGTGATGGG
>Ga0207010_1042_pt1 | contig 29911 bp, 30 predicted proteins | sample Alteio_BWMinCont_82_FD_153465 | JGI IMG/M metagenome (GOLD analysis project Ga0207010, IMG submission 153465) | Enriched cells from forest soil in Barre Woods Harvard Forest LTER site, Petersham, Massachusetts, United States -... | ecosystem: Environmental > Terrestrial > Soil > Temperate forest >...
GAAGAGATTCAGTTTGAATTTAGTTTTGGTGAAATATGTTACCTTCAGGCTATAGCTTATAAGAAAAACAGTAATTTTTTAATGGCTTGCCAAACCTTAATGGAAGGGATCAAAGCTAATCATTATAAATGTATGTTTGAAATGGCGATCATGTTAAGAGATGATCAAATACCAAATATGTATAAAGAAAAAAATCCTGTCAAGGAGACACACCGCTATTTCGAAAAATCGATAGAAGGCGCTGATGTCATTATTACTGAAGCTGAAAAAGCAAAAAAAGAAGCTGATGATGAAGACACTATTAACATATTGAATGAGAGAATCATGGCTGCACTAACGACCTTTAAAAAAACGGCGATAGATCAATTAATAATCTTGGACAATGCCAGCTATACTGTGGGGCGTTGAAATTTTGCGTTCTCCGCAGTGTCAAAGCCTCGCGGTATACCTTAAAAATTGTGCAAAAATAAGTTATTTTTTTCTAGCCCCTTAGTTATCGACGAGTTCCGGTTTGCTGATCTTTGCGGTTAGCAAACGGGCAATGTAGCTTCTGTTGGCGATGATGTAGTCGATACCCGAAAGAAGTGTGTAAGCTGCCGTCAGGGAAACAATCCAGGTACTGGCGCTGCGCAGTGCTTCCTGTGAGAGATAACCGGCTGTGTAGGGGATGAGCAGGAGGATCACACTGAAGGCTGCTATAGCCTGCACCACGGCTTTGATTTTACCGCTTTTTCTGGCGGCTAAAGCAAATCCCTTTAATGCACAGATAGTTCTGACGGTGCTTATCACAGAATCCCGATAAAGGAAGATGAAAATCAACACCATCGGCAGCCGAATCGGCGGTAGAGTGAAGGTCAGAAAAATGGAGATGCGGTAAATACTATCGGCCATCGGATCCAAAAGCTTTCCGAAGTCAGTCACTTGATTATACTTGCGTGCAAGATACCCGTCGCAGGCATCGGACAATTCTGAGACTCCCAGTAAAAACAAAAGGACGTATGGAAGCGATACCAGGCTGATTCCAAAGTATTCGTATTCCAGATAGACTAGAAGGAAAACAGGGCTGATGAAGATACGGAAAAATGTCAGTAAGTTTGGAATGCTCAAGATGATAACCTATTTTAATTGAAGCTGACATTTTAAAGTATTAGGGGGAAATCGTTCAACCTAAAACTCCTGGATCCCTATTTATTATTGCCATTCTTGAGTTTAGGGACTGGAAAATAATAATTTACACGATTGGACAGCGTGAAAGCTCCCGCGGTTGAACGATCAAAACTGACCTCATATTATAATATTAGGTCAGTTTTGATCGTTCAACCGCGGGGTTTTGACGCCGTCGAATCGTTTAACTTATTTTTTTCCAGTCCCTTAGTATAAATACCCATATACAAATCAGCCGAACTATTCCAGCTAAAGTCGGTGGTCATCCCGTTCAGCATGATTTGCCGCCACTTCTCGGGGTCTTGGAACCAACAGTGTACAGCTCTATCAAGGGCAGAATCTATTCCCTGATTATCGGGATTATCGAATACATACCCATTGGTCTGTTCGAAAGGCTTTCCTGAAAAGTCGACGTCGACGATGGTATCGGCTAGTCCGCCCGTTTTCCTAACAATGGGAACTGTCCCGTATTTTAAAGCAATCATTTGAGTTAGGCCGCAGGGTTCGAAGATCGATGGGACGATCAGCATGTCAGACCCGGCATAGATGAGATGGGCAAGCTCTTCTTGATGGTGGAGGATGATATGGACGTGCGGATTATCAGAGTACTGATGCTTCAGCCTATGAAAGTCTTCAGAGATGCTTGGGATAGGGCTGCTGCCCAGGAGGATGAACTGTCCGCGTTTATCGACAATATGCCTCATGACGTGTTTGATGAGCTCAATCCCTTTTTGCGGCACTAGACGTGTGATACACGCAACGATGGGGCTATGGTCTTCAGAAAGGTAGAGGCGCTCGCGCAAGAGCTTTTTGATAAATCCTTTCTTGTCCAGGGTGTTTTTATCTTTTCTCGTTGAAGGTACCTCCCGAGCAGAAAAATGAGCTGGGAGGAAGCGGTCGATTTCTGGGTTCCAGTAAGAGTAGTCAAGGCCGTTCAGAATTCCTTGAAACTTATCTTGATATTGATTCAAGGTCGATTCTAGCCCTCGTCCCCCTTCAGGTAGTAATACCTCTTTGGCATATTTGGGAGAGACGGTAGTTACAGACGAGGAGTAGACAATCCCACCTTTTAAGAGATTAATTAAAGCAGGTTCAAGATTGTCCTGCATCTTGGCAGGCTCGAGGTAGGCGCGTCCGTCCAGTCCAATCTTGTTCAGATCCCCCGGAGCGCACTTGCCCTGATATTCCATGTTGTGAATTGTCAAGCAAATTTTGGGCTTAGAATAGCCTAATTTCGAATACATATCCATGTAGAGAGGGGCGATCACTGCCGTCTGCCAGTCATGCAGATGGATTATCTCGGGTGCGACAGGCTTTTTAAACATGAATTCCATGGCAGCGCGGGAAAAGTAAAGGAAACGCTCTATGTCATCTTCACAGCCGTAAAAACAGCCTCGATTAAAGAAGAATTTAGGATGGTGTGGATCTATAAAATAAACCTTCAGATTTTCAACCCATCCCATCCAGACAGTGTTGGAGTACCATTCCCCATCATAAAAGGACATCAGGTCCTTATAATCCATTGTCAAATCGCGGATCTGCTCGCTGTCTATGCAATCGTATTTTGGTATAATGATGTCGACGTCATGTCCCTTCCATGAGAGTTCGCGGGAAAGACCCAGGACAACGTCGGCCAGTCCCCCCACCTTGGCTAAGGGGGCAAGTTCGGAAGCTATATGAACAATGTGCATTTTTGTACTCTCTCATTAAAGGTTTATAATACAATTTTTTCCATTCACAGGGAAGGGAAAAAATAGGAGATGGGAGATATAAGATAGAAGTTTGGGCACACTTCCCATCTATCTCTACCCTCTCCGAATTCCAGCCTCTAATTATTTTGTTTGCATAAAATATGGCTAAAAGTTAATATCTTTACTTTCGTTAACTGCTGGGGTGTAGCCAAGCGGTAAGGCAGCGGTTTTTGGTACCGCCACGCGGAGGTTCGAATCCTTCCACCCCAATAGCTTAAAGGCGATATAATGTTGCATTATTCCCAGCCACTGTTATTTGCCGGATCATCTCATCCTGCCTTAGCAGAGGAGATAGCAAACAATCTGGGAATCCCGTTAGGAAAAATGAAACTAGACCAGTTTCCCGACGGCGAGACAGAAGTGCAGATCCTGGAAAGTGTGCGGGGACGCGAAGTCTTCGTTGTACAATCGGTTGCTTTAGATCCCAATTTCTATTTAATGGAATTGATGATCATCATCGATGCGCTCCGAAGAGCTTCAGCCAAGGATATCGTAGCAGTCATTCCCTATTTTGGGTACTGCCGACAAGACCGTAAAGACAAGCCCAGAGTGCCGATCACTGCCAAGCTTGTTGCGAATTTATTGATGGAAGCAGGTGCTACTCGTATATTGACGGTGGACCTGCATGCCGGGCAGCTACAGGGATTCTTTGATATCCCTGTTGATCATCTTCATGGAATGAATACATTGCTTGAAGAGATTAAGAAAGCTCACCTGAAAGATTGTGTTGTTGTTGCCCCTGATATTGGCAGCGTTAAAGTGGCGCGAAGTTATGCTGATGAGCTCGGATCCGATTTAGCGATTATCGAGAAGAAAAGGCTCAGTGCGACTGAAGTGCGCGATGTCACTATTATTGGGGATGTAACAGGAAAAGATATACTTCTCGCTGACGACATGTGCTCCACCGGAGAAACATTAGTGTCAGCTGCGAAAGCATGCCATGAGAAGGGAGCCAAGCGCGTTTTCGGTGTTTTTACCCACGGCCTTTGTGTCGGGGACTCAGTCGAAAAGATTGAAAACAGCCTGCTTGAAACTGTATGGATGACCAATACAGTTCCGCATTCAGATCGATTAAAAGGCTCGAAAAAGCTTAAAGTCGTCTCAATCGCCCCTCTTCTAGCGCATGCCATCCGCAGTATTATGGCGGATGAGTCGATCTCTTCACTATAGCTCGTTAACGTGTTAAAAAATTCGGAATTCGAGATTCGGAATTCGGAAAAAATTAGGAAACCGGTAGTTTCTTTTTTCCGAATTCCGAATTCCGAATTTCGAATTTGATCAAGAATTATTGAGTAAAGAGTATTTTTATAGCTTTGGAGGATTCATGAAGCTGCAAACAGTATCGCGTAAAGCGAATAGCAAAAGCGAAGTCAACAAACTTCGTCGGGAAGGGCTTATTCCCGCTGTTCTCTATGTTAGAGGCAAAGAAAGCGAGACGATTGCTATTAATAGCAATGAATTCGGCGCATTTTTGAGACAAGTCAAGTCAGGCCATCTTCCGACGACGGTTTTTACTTTAGTCGATGGTAATAAACAACGCCGTGTTATCATTAAAGACATCCAATATGCCATCACAACCTATGCTGTGATGCATTTAGACCTGGAAGAATTGATCGATGACCAAAAAGTTAACGTTAAGATACCAATCGAGTGCATTGGCTCAGCGGAATGCCCTGGAGTCAAGATCGGCGGCGTCCTCCGTCAGGTTATCAGACACATCCGTGTCTGCTGCCTGCCTAAGGATCTCCCATCCTTCTTCGAATTAGATGTAAGTGGATTGGGATTGAAGCAATCGAAAAGATTGAAAGACCTAGTTATCCCGCAGACAATCCGTCCTTTAGTGGACCTGGATGAAGTTGCGGCTGTGATTGTAAAACGTTAAAAAACGAAGCAAAGTGACACCCGCTAATCAGAGCTTAGTATTCGTGGGGCTGGGGAATCCAGGTCCCCAATATGCGTTGACACGGCATAACATGGGTTATCTCGTGGCGCAGAAGTTTGCCGATGATCAAGGGTGGCACTTAAAAGACGATAGGCGTTTTAACGCTTTAGTAGCAAAGGGAGTAATCGGAGAGGTAACAGTCCATCTGATCTTACCCTTGACCTATATGAATCTGAGCGGAACTTCCGTCAGGCAGTATTTAGATTACTTTAAATTGCCTGTCAGCAGCATAGTTGTCGTCACCGACGATATAGCGCTTGACTACGGGGAACTCAGGCTACGGGCCATGGGAAGTGCGGGGGGGCATAATGGATTAAAAAGTATCCAGAGCCATCTTGGAACGTTAGATTATGTACGTTTAAGAATGGGTGTGGGACACCCCGGTGGCCAAGTGCTAGCCGACTATGTGTTGGATCCATTTACTCACGATGAACTGAAGAGATTAGTTAATTTTATAGACCGTGGTGTTGAGGTATTGCAGCGCTTAACTAGACAAGATGTAGCGCAAGTAATGAACGCGGTCAACACTGTTCCTATCAGCCTCGAAGGCAAGGAACCAAAAGAAATAACAAAACCCCAGAATGGGTTAGGAGAACAAGCATGACTCACAACAGACAAAACCTTTACGAAGGGATGTATGTCATCAGTGCAACGCTGAGCGATGATGCCCGCCATAAGGCACTAGACAAGATTCTAGCAGGCATTAAAAATCGTAGTGGAGAGATTAAAAAAGTCCATGAGCAAGGAAGAAAAAGGCTCGCTTATGAGATAGACGGCCATCGCGAAGGATATTACTACCTAATATACTTCACAGCTCCAACGGCAGCGATCGGCGAATTGTGGCAGGAATATCATTTAAATGAAGACCTGATCAGATTCATCACCCTTCGTACAGACAAAGTGATGGAAAAAGTTGAATTCAAAGCTTTAGTCGAACAACAATAAGGAGGGATTATGATGCAGCAAAGAAGACAAAAATTTAATCCAGAATATCCCGATTCCCGCTCTAAAAAGCAGAAGAGATGCCCTTTTACGGCAGCTGGGATCAAGGATATTGACTACAAAGATATAGATACTTTGACCAAATTTATTACTGAAAGGGGGAAAATTCTTCCTAGACGTATTACAGGCGTATCTGCCTACCATCAAAAGAAATTGACTGCGGCTATCAAACAAGCAAGAATGATTGCATTGTTGCCATTTGTCGCTGAAGTATAAGAAGGAGAAATAACATTATGGCAGCACAACTGTTATTATTAGAAGATGTTGAGGCTCTCGGCCGCAGCGGCGATATCGTCAACGTAAAACCCGGTTACGCACGTAACTTCTTGCTACCGCAAAAATTGGCCGTCGCGGCAAATAAACATGCATTGCGCTTGCAGGAACGCCTTAAAGAAGATCGCCAGAAGCGTGCCTTTGTAGATAAACAGGAATCTGAGCAGACCGCTTCCCAGATCCAGGACATAACCCTGACAAAAGTCGTTAAAGTCGACCACGAAGGACATATGTACGGATCGGTTACCGTGGCTGATATCGCAAGCCTCTTGTCTGATCATTCCAAGATAGACCTCGACAAAAAGAGCATTGTTTTGAAGCATGCAATCAAGGAAACAGGCGTTCATACAATCAGCGTCAAATTGAAGGAGGGAATCATAGCTTCTTTCAACCTCAAAGTGATGTCTGAAGAAGGCCATAAAGAAACTGAAAAGCCGGTAGCCTAACCAAATGGAAGGAATGGACTTAGGAACTATGAAATAATAAGTTAGTAGTTAACTTATTTTTCCAGTCCTTAATGGATGTTTGTTGAAAAAACTCCATTTTGTCCATTCCATCCATTTCATTCATTCTATCCATAAAATTATGCTTAAGTTAATCTCTCCAGCTAAAATCAATCTCTACCTACAAATTGTGGGCAAGCGCCCTGATGGCTACCATGAGCTCTCATCCCTTTTTCAAACAATCGACTTGTCTGACGTCTTAACTTTTGAAAAAAATGACAAAGACAAATTTACCTGCAACGACGCTGCTTTGCCCAATGATAAAAAAAATCTGGTACTAAAAGCACTCGACCTTTTCCGATCTAAAACAAAGTTTAATTTTTGTCTTAAAGTTCACTTGGAAAAACATATTCCCATCGAGGCAGGTCTTGGAGGAGGAAGCAGCAATGCCGCTACCACCCTTTGGGCATGTAATCAATTGACCGGTAACCTGGTCTCAGTTGAAAAGCTTCAAGAGTGGGGCTCTGAAATTGGATCGGATATCCCATTCTTCTTTTCAACGGGTACCGCCCTTTGCAATGGAAGAGGTGAGATTGTCCAAAACAAGGATCCCGCTCCTTCACAAACACTTTATATCGTCAAGCCGCAGGGAGGACTCTCCACACCGGCTGTTTATGGACGGCTCCGCATCAAAGAAAGTCGTGCGGAAAAAAATGGTTATTTTAATGACTTGGAGCAGCCAGCCTTTGAGTTAAGGCCAGATCTTAGAGATCTTAAACAAAAGCTTCAGTCCGGTGGATTCGACACCGTTCTCATGTCAGGATCTGGTTCTTCTTTTTTCTGTTTAGGTGAAGGTGAAATTCCTCATGACCCATCCTTACATATCTACAAATCTGCTTTCCTCAATCGAACAGATAGCAACTGGTATTAGAAAAGACTGGTTAGCATGTTACTTTCGAATTTTTATTCGATTTTTTTTTCGATTTTTTATCTTGACAAATAGGAAATATTTAATATAATGTGCTAAATGCCAACGAGTAGAAAATCATTATGCTAAAAAGTATGACAGCGTATGGCCGGGCAACCTTAGATAGTGATGCCGGTCATTTTGCCATGGAAATCCAGTCTGTAAACAGAAAATTCCTGGAAATTAATGTCCTATTGCCAAAGGAGCTGAGCCGTTTTGATATCGAAATCAAGAAATGGCTTGCCCATAAGGTTTCACGGGGACAAATAACCATCAAAGCCTTTGCAACATTCAATGGCAAAGGGAATGCTCCTTTTCACGTGAGGCCGAATATAGTCCTCGCGAAGAAGATGAAGCAAGCTTGGGATGAGATCGGTGAGGCTTTGAATATCCAAGGTGAGTTTAGCTTGTCTATGCTGGCCGACAAAGAAGATATTTTACTGTTTGAGGAAAATGATGAAGAGGATGATCATTACCGTCAAATTTTAAAGGCAGCTTTTGATAAAGCCCTCAAAGATTTTATGCATATGAAGATCCAGGAGGGGAGTATCCTCCAGGCCGATATCCTGAGTCGCCTTAACCAGATCTACCAGTGGATGGAAGAGATACAGACAAGAACCCCCTTTGCAACAAAAAAATATTATGAAAAGCTCGTAGCCCGCCTTGATGAATTGATGGCTGGCCATGTAGAGAATGAAGAGCGGGTATTAAGAGAGATTGCATTATTTGCTGAAAAGATCGATATAACAGAAGAGATCACCCGATTTTTTTGCCATCTTACTCGTGTAAAGGAAATCATCGAGTCTGAACAAGAAGCAATTGGAAAGACATTAGAATTTATTTTACAAGAGCTAGGCCGGGAAGCCAATACGATAGGCAGCAAATCATCCGACCTTCCCATTGCCAACGGAATCATTAATATTAAGAGCGAATTGGAAAAAATTCGTGAACAAATACAAAACGTTGAGTGATGATGGACGGACTATTAGGAGATTCAAAAGACGGATTACTGTTTATTTTAAGCGCTCCCGCAGGAACTGGCAAGACCACGCTGATAAAAATGTTGGCTGAGGAATTTAATGAGGTCATTGCCAGCATCTCCTACACGACACGTGAGCCCCGGGGTGATGAAAAGCATGGGAAAGATTACCATTTTACCACACAAAAAGAATTTGAAGTTAAAATAAATGCCTCTGATTTCCTAGAGTATGTTAGACTATACGACACCTACTATGGGACATCGAAAAAATGGGTAGAAGAACAGCGCCGAATGGGTAAGCATGTTTTTTTGGTAATTGACACCCAGGGAGCCTTGCAGCTGAAAGGCAAGATAGATGCGATATATATTTTTGTACGCCCTCCTTCTTTGGAGGTTTTAAAAACAAGGTTAATGAATCGGCAGACCGATTCGGCTGAGATGGTAAATAAGCGATTGGAATGGGCTAGCACTGAGCTTAAGTTCGCCGATCAATACGACTACCAGATCGTCAATGACAGCCTGAATGAAGCCTATCAAGTATTGAGAAGCATTCTCATTGCAGAATGCCACAGACAAAGACCGAAGGCTAAGAAATTAGATAAAATAAAGGGAGATAATGATGGATAAAAAAGATAAAAAAGCAACTTTTACAAATGAAGACTTGACCAAAAGGTTCAAGAACAATTTTGATCTAGTCAACTATGCCATTAGCTTAGCTGAAAATATGATCAAAACAGGCCGCGATGCACGTGTGAAGACGGATACGCAAAACCGTGCCATGCAGATTTTAGAAGAGATCCATCAAGGCGAAGATCAGTTTGACGAGATCTTCGAGCGTGAGCCTTCTGAAAATAATTTTGATGGTAATGTCCCTGCTGCAGAGCACCTCTCGGGGGAGAAGATCGAGAAGAGAAGATACAAGACCGCTGCTGTTATTTTAGAAGAAGTAGAATAACTGAACTCTAAAAACTTAAACACAAAGGCGCAAAGAAATAGCGCAAGCTATAAGACTAATGAAAATGCAATAGTTTTAGGATTCAGCGTTTTACCTTTTTGAATTGAAATATTTTTTTTGTGCCTTTGTACTTTTATGTTTAAATTTTTAGCTGATGTGTGGTTGTCCGTTATTATGTTTAAATAAAGTTGGTATTATTAGTGGCAGCACCTGATTCTTCGACATACCAGGTTTTAGTTCTTTCGATTGTCATTTGCTTGGCCTTTATAGCCCTTTTTTTTGCATTTTGGCTGGCGTGGTGGATGTCGAGCAGGTATCAGGGGACCAGTCCCTATACCGGGATGCCGCTAAGGCGGGCGAACGACCTGACCTATTTTGCTGCTGAAAGGGTACTACGCTATATGTTTGAAAAAAAACAGTATGACAATCGCGTGTTTAAACTACGCAAAGCGGCTTTCTGTAGAGATACCGGAAGGGTTTTTCAAGACTGCGTTTCCATTTTTAATACAGTCCATGTCGACTGGACATTTATTCAAAAAAGATATCCCGGACACTATGTTTCCTGGGGTAGTCTGACACGAGACCAGAAAATCGATATTGCCAATGCCCATGATTCTCTAGAACTGTTCCAGACGGCCATTTCATCTCCAGAGCCTTCACCTAAGAATATAGCTCCGGAATATGTTTGGACTAAGCCAGGACCCTTATATATAGACATCGATTCAAAAGTCCTGGTAGGATGGCAGGAAGTTCCTGATACAGGACTGGAAGTGTTGATCGTGCAAAAACCGGTTAGATAAAGGACAACGATGTCAAAAAGAATTCTCATTACATCCGCATTGCCTTACGCCAATGGACCGCTCCATTTTGGGCATATTGCAGGCGCCTATCTCCCCGCCGACTGCTATGCCCGTTTTCAAAGGTTAAAAAAGAATGATGTTCTCTATATCTGCGGATCGGACGAATATGGAATTGCCATTACCTTGAGCGCTGATATGGCAAAAAGAACCCCAAAAGAACATGTTGACATCTTCCATAAGGTCAACCGTGATTTTTTTAACACACTACAAATTTCCTTCGACCACTATTCGAGAACGACGTGGCCAGGCCATATTGCTCCGGTGCAGCAATTTTTCACCGAGCTGCTGGCTAACGGATACATCGAAGAAAGGATTACCGATCAGCTTTACTCAGAAGCGGATAATAGATTCCTGGCTGACAGATATGTTGTGGGTACTTGCCCTCGCTGCGGATTCGACAGCGCAAGAGGGGATGAATGCCCTTCGTGCGGTGCCAGTTTCGATGCGACCGAGTTGAAAAATCCCCGTTCAAAAATCACAGGAAAACCGCTGCAGCATAAGGCCACCAAGCATTGGTTTCTTTTGTTAGATAAATTTAAAGACAGATTGAATACTTGGCTGGAGGATAAGAACTGGAAGCCCAATGTCATCAATTTCATCAAAGGGTACATCGATAACCTCCATGCCAGAGCTATAACCAGAGACTCTACCTGGGGCGTCCCCATCCCTCTTCCAGGTACCGAAGGTAAGTGTTTGTATGTCTGGTTCGATGCCCCCATTGGCTATATCTCTGCTACGATGGAGTGGGCACAAAAACAAAATGCCCCTGATAAGTGGAAAGATTACTGGCTGAAGCAAGATACCAAACTAGTCAACTTTGTCGGCAAGGACAACATCCCATTCCACGCCTCTATCTTCCCTGCCATGATCATGGGGCAGAATCAACCCTACAAGCTAGTTGATGAGCTTCCCGCCAACGAATTTTATAATCTGGAAGGTAAGCAGTTCAGCAAGTCTGACGGCTGGTATATCGATTTGGAAGACTTTTTCAAAAAATTCACTAGCGACCAGATCCGTTATGCCATCGCGTCGAATGCTCCGGAAACCTCTGACAGCGAATTTTTGTGGAAAGATTTCCAGCTCCGCTGCAACTCAGATCTGCTCGGCAAGTACGGCAACCTCGTCAACAGGGTCTTGGTCTTCATTAAAAATAACTGCGAAAGCAGGGTGCCCGAAATAACCAATTTGGATCCAATCGATCAGGAATTCCTCAACAACATCAAGGGATTGATCACCCAAGCCGAAGAAAGCTTTGAAAGCTTTAAGGTGAGACGGGCCAGTCAGATTTTTATGGAATTGGCTCAGCTGGGCAATATTTACTTCGACAGCAAAAAGCCCTGGCAGGATGCCAAGCAGCCAGAAACACGACAGAGGATGATGACGACACTCGGGTGCTGTGTCGAATGCCTGAAAGCCTTAGCCCTGATTTCTTTTCCCATCATACCAACGTCTGCAAGGCGGGTGTGGAAGATGATTGGCTACGAGTCCGAACTCGACAACGTCGATTGGAAGGAAGTCAAAGCAGCCCAGGTGCCTGCCGGACAAAAGATTTTGTCTCCGACGATCCTCTTCAATAGAATTGAAAATGAAACGATCCAGCATGAAATCGAACAGCTCAAGAAGTTGTCAGACTCTAAAAAGACTAAAAAAGAAGAGGCGCCGCTCAAGGCCTTGATCGATTACGAAGATTTCGAAAAATTAGATCTTCGGACCGGAATCATCCTGCAAGCCGAGCCAGTACCCAAAAGCAAGAAGCTGCTGCAGCTCAAAGTCGATCTCGGTTTTGAACAGCGGAACATCGTTGCGGGGATAGGGGAGTCGTATAAACCCGATCAGCTGATCGGTCGCAAAGTCATCGTTGTGGCCAACCTCAAGCCTGCCACCCTTATGGGTGTCAAAAGCGAAGGGATGGTCCTTGCTGGTAAGCAGGACAACACCCTCCAGCTCGTCTCCATCGAAGGAATCAATCCCGGCGGAGTGATTAGCTGAGGCTATGAATCTTAATCTTGATCTTCCTCTCTGCCGCTCCTTCAGAGCTCCTGTTTCCTTTTCACACTCTACCCACAGCTTGACCCCTCCAAGGTCTATGCTGTGGGCTATATATCTGTCGCTTCTTCAAAGCTTAGCACCTTTATAGTTGTCAAAAATATGTATTGGATATATCATCGATAACAATAAAATTAGAGCAGAGGCATAAAGCATATGATTGTATATTCGAAGAAGATTATTCAGTTTATCAATGATATCAAATGGATGATCAAAGAGATCATATCTAAAGAAATTGTCTTGCGGGTCTATGGCGAGCGATTCTATGATCGAGCAGAGGGATCTTCCTATCCCATTAGAGTGGTGATTTACAATAACAAGAGCATGCTTGGTTACTTTGATCCCAGCTTTTATGAGCTCGGATTTCATGAGTGTCTGATGTATACGAAAAAAGAACAGCTGCATAGCGTGATCAGGCATGAATTGGCCCACTATATGACTTATATCAATCATGGCGCGTTTGTTTCTCCTCATGGACATGAGTTCAAAGACTTCTGTGATAGGATGAGATGGGGCGATGATATTAGCAAATCGACAATATGTCTGGAAAGTGAACAAAATGCCCCTGACGTGGAAGAAAACAGCGTCCTGAGGAAAGTTCAAAAGTTAATGGCCCTCGCCGGCAGCAGCAACGAAAATGAAGCAGAGCAGGCGATGATCAAGTCGCAGCAGCTCCTCCTAAAACATAATCTTGAGTCCAAGTATTTCGAAGAAAAAGACGAAGAAAAAATAGTCCTTAAACGTGTTCTAAAGCAGAAAAAGGAAAATGCTAAGATGCGTTCCATTGCGCATATTTTGAGCACTTTTTTTGTGAGTACCGTTTATAATCGATCCAAAGAACATATCTATCTTGAGATTTTAGGAACCCCGGTCAATGTTGATATCGCTGAATATGTGGCAGACTTCCTCAATTCGGAATTGGAAAGGCTTTGGCTACAGGCGCAAAAAATGACTTCTTTGAAAGGCATGATTGCTAAAAATTCGTTTTTTCTTGGTCTGGCAACAGGTTACTGCAATAAAATTCAGTCGCTCAATAAAGAATACGACAAAGATATCACACATGCATTGATGGTGATTGAAAAGAAATTGACAGATGCCAAGGAGATGGTCTATCAGCGCTTGTCCCACACCAAAAGCAGTGGCAATTATTGTGAGAAGTCAGGTTCTTTAGGTGAGCTCATGGGCAAACAGCTCAGTATCAATCCCGCCATCAATAAGTCGTCAGGTAGTGCAGGAACCATGATCGGGTTTTTAGGATGAAAGTTGCATCGCACAGTTTTAGCAAGATTTAATTGTTCAAAAAAAAACCGCGATCCTGATAGGATGCGGTTTTGAACTTGTTCGAATTACGAATTACGCATTCCGAATTATTTCTTAGACTGTTTCGCCACGCGTGCGCATTTCGCGTACGACGGCAGTGATGCCGTTGCGGTCGATCGTTCTGAGAGCTGCTGCAGAGAGCCTCAAGGTAACGAAGCGATTTTCTTCTCCGAACCAGATCCTCTTTCTAGCGAGGTTGGGCAGGAAGCGACGTTTTGTTTTACCGGTGACTTTAAGACCGATACCTTTTTTCTTTTTGGCAATACCGCGGATAGCATACTTATAGCCTCTCATCGGTCTTCTGCCTGTAACTTGACACACTTTTGACATAATTAACTCCAGAATGAAAATAAGGAATATAACAAAATGAAGGTTAATAGGCAAGTACAATTTATGAAAAAATAAAGGGACTTCCGGGATCTTTGTCTTCAATGTCCCATAAGTCCCATAAGTCCCATGTCCCATTAGTTCTGTAGGTACCATTCGTCATAAAACTCCGTTTTTAATGCAACGGCAGCCAGTTATCCCTTATATTATATCTTTTATTGACGTGCTTGACTCTTTGCTTTTCAATATACTTTTCATCCGTCTCAGAAGTGACAATTTCACCAAAAAGTTCCGCTTTAAGTTCTTGAATCTTATTTTTTAAGATTTTAAGCCGCTCCCAGTCTTTAGTCGTGAATTCACTGGCGGAACGCATGAAATTTTTTTCTTCATCGGGGGCAAGTTCAAGCCTTTGATAAAGTTTTTTATCGTGTTCTTTAAGTTTTCTTAGTTCTATTTGGAATTTGAGGATGATGTCGTTGATGTATTTGGGGCTGAGCTTTGAGTTGGGATCGTTAATGAGATTGACGATTGCTGCTAATTCGGCCAATCGTTCAATAAACATTTTACGAAATGTGTCATCAAGAAGCTCTTCGATTTTTGAAAAACTGGGCTTTGTCATATCATTCTTCTCCTATACTTCTATTATAATTATTTTGATAAGAATTGTCACTAAATAAAATTTCTGTTAAAAAGAATGGTTATGGAAGAAATCAATGTAGATATGGCAGTTATTGGATCGGGACCTGCCGGGCAAAAGGCGGCTATCCAGGCCGCCAAGCTCGACAAGTCTGTAGTCGTTGTGGATAGGATTCCCGATCCGGGAGGCGCATGTCTTTATTCTGGAACTATACCGTCAAAGAGCTTTAGGGAGGCTGTCGTTGATCTGACGCGCTTCTATGACCGTCACTTTGAAGGTAAGTCTTACTCGCTGCCTGAAGTCACTATTGATGAGCTCAATTCACGCCTTTCTATGGTCATTACCGAGGAAAGGAATATCATCTCAAGGCAATTCAAAAAGAATGATATCCGAATGTTAAGCGGCTCTGCCCGATTTGAAAACCAGAATACCTTGATTGTCATCGATGATGATTTCCGTTTGAAATATCAGATCAAAGCTAAAACGTTTATTATTGCTACCGGATCTAACCCGAGAAATCCGCCTGACGTACCATTTGACAAAGACGTGATTTTGGATTCTACGACTCTTTTAGGAATCGGCAAGGTGCCTAAAAGCATGCTGGTGCTTGGGGGTGGAGTCATCGGCGCTGAATATGCCAGCTTCTTTGCTGCCCTGGGAACGCAGGTGACAGTCATTGATAAAAAAGAACACATGCTTCCACTCCTGGATGCCGAAATTGGCATTCATCTTCAAACATCTCTGACAGACATCGGATTAAGATTTTATGGTAAAAAAGAGCCTGTAGAGATAGCGAGAAAGAATGATAAAGCTTTTGTCCGATTCAAAGACGATACGACTCTTGAAGCTGATGTCTTGCTGTATGCATTGGGAAGGGTAGCTAACGTTGAAACCCTTCATATAGAAAATGCTGGGATCTTTTTAAGTCCTAAAGGATACATACCGGTTAATGCCCTATTTCAAACCAATGTTCCTCATATCTATGCAGTAGGGGATGTCATTGGGGGACCTTGCCTCGCTTCCACCAGCATGGAGCAGGGAAGGCTCGCTGCAAGGCATGCCTGCGGCGCTAAAACCCACCATTTTCCTGAAGTCTATCCGATTGGCATTTATACTATTCCAGAAATATCCTCTTGCGGGTATACTGAAGAGGAGTTAAAAGCGTGGGGCTTCCACTATGAAGTTGGAAGGGCCCATTATTATGAGATTGCAAGAAGCCATATCGCCGGCAGCAACGTCGGGTTATTTAAAATACTCTTCCATGCTGAAACACTTGAAATTCTCGGTGTTCATGTCATTGGAAGATCAGCTACAGAGGTCATTCACATTGGACAGCTGGGAATCAGTTTTCACGCCCATCTGGATTATTTTATCGACCATGTATTTAATTATCCTACCTATGCCGAGGGATATCGCATTGCAGCTCTGAATGGTATCAATAAAATCAAATTCAAAAAATAATCATGTCTAGCCAAGATCCATACCCGTCCGAGAAAAAAGAAGAGCCTAGGGTGATTCATCCTGATTTCATTTACGTAGATGAACCGCAATTCCGCACTGAGAAGCAGGCAAATCAGAATAAAGCTTCGGACCTAGCTCATAGCAAAGGACCGCTAGTGATCAGGCTGATCTGCTTAGGTGGCATCCTTTTTTGCGCCCTTTTGGCGTTGGCGTTCTTGATTGGATCGGCCATTCTTGGATTTGGATCATTGCTTTTCCTGTTCCGGAATCGTGAGATCAATCGTCCTTTCTTCAAGTATTTGAAGTACTGTCTTGCCTGTGTAGTCGGTATCTTTGGATTTTTGGTGGGGATAATTAGTCCGGTGATCGGTTTTACTATCCTGGTGCTATATTTTTCACGGATGGACAGTAATTTCTTCCGGACATTAACAAATAGATTCTAAGAAACAAGACGTTTAGCACAAGAGTCTCAGTCAATTTTAGCGTCTATGATTCCTGCACGGACTCGGACTCGGACTCGGGCTCGTTCACGAACTGTTGAGCTTGCCTATTTCTTCCCTTTCCTGTAGGTAATCTTGTCTCCGTCGAGATCTAGTTTAATTTGGCAATGCGGCGTAATTTTTCCTGCCAGGATATCGTTGGAAAGCATGTTTACCACTTCGGCCTGAATGTAACGCTTGAGAGGGCGGGCGCCAAAGCGCGGATCGTATCCTTCCTTCGCCAGATAAGCGAGGACGGTCGGCGTCCATGAGAGTTCCACTTCCCTTTCTGCCAGCCGTTTGGCAAGCAGGTTGAGCTGGATGGTAGCGATTTGCTCCATGTCTTTTTCTCTTAGAGGCATAAAGGGAAGGATGTCGTCCAGCCTGTTTAAGAATTCCGGGCGGAAGTGATTTTTGATCATCGGATCGAGCATGAGCATGATCTCTTCTCTAACGAGATCTTTTCCGGCTTGTTTTTCGATCCTATCCAGAATCTTTTCTGACCCTAGGTTCGATGTCATGATGAATAAAGCATTTTTGCAGTTGACTACTCTTCCTTTGCTGTCGGTGATGCGGCCATCATCAAATACCTGCAAGAGGATGTTGAAGACATCCTGGTGTGCTTTTTCCACCTCATCCAGCAAAACGACCGCATAGGGACGGCGCCGCAGCGCTTCAGTCAATTGTCCACCTTCTTCGTAGCCGACATAGCCGGGGGGCGATCCGATCAACCTTGAGACAGAAAATTTTTCCATGTACTCAGACATATCGAGACGGATGAGCGCATCTTCGGTGTTGAACAGCTGATATGCCAACGCTTTGGCCAGCTCGGTTTTACCGACACCTGTTGGACCCAGGAAAAGGAAAGCAGCCATCGGCCTATTCGGATCGCTTAAACCAGATCTTGAGCGGCGTATTGCTTCGCTGACAGCTTTGACAGCCACCTCTTGCCCGACGACTCGTTTAGAGAGTTCTTCTTCAAGATGGAGCAGCCTTTCTTTTTCGCTTTCCAGCATCTTGTGGACAGGAACGCCAGTCCATTTGGATACTGTCTGGGCGATGAGATTTTCATCTACTTCTTCTTGCAGAAGTCTGTTAGGCTTTGAATTGAGTAGCTTTTGAACTTCTTCGATTTCTTTTTTCACCTGTGGAATGAGGTTGTAGCGTAGTTCTGCCACCTTATTGTAGTCGGACTTCCTTTCAGCCTCTTCTTCCTGGAAGCGCAATTTTTCAAACCTGTCTTTCTTTTCTTTGAGAGAGTCAATTAGCCCTTTCTCTTGTTCCCAATGCTGTTTAAGCTTGGCCAGTTCTTCTCTGATTTCGGCCGCCCGTTTTTCCAACTTTTCGGCTTTTGCTTTAGCTAGGGGTGTGTCTTCTCTCTTTAAGGCTTCCAGCTCGACGATGATACCGGCCAGCTCCCGTTCTTTATTATCAATGGGAAGGGGACGGCTGCCCAGCTGCATCCTGATCAAGCTAGCTGCCTCATCGATCAGGTCAATGGCTTTGTCAGGTAGACGCCGGTCAGTAATATAGCGGTAAGACAAATACACAGCAGCGTGGATGGCCGACTCGGTAATTCTAACTCCGTGATAGATCTCATACCTTTCACGAAGGCCTCGCAAAATAGCAATCGAATCTTCCAGGGTAGGCTCATTGATCATGACAGGCTGGAAGCGCCGTTCAAGAGCAGCATCTTTTTCAATGTACTTCTGGTATTCATTTAAGGTGGTCGCGCCGATGCAATGGAGCGTTCCGCGCGCCAAAGCAGGTTTTAACAGATTGGCTGCATCCATGGCCCCTTCGCTGGCTCCAGCACCAATCAAAGTATGGACCTCATCGATGAACAGAATTATCTGTCCTTCGCTCTTTTCGATATCCTGCAAAATCCCTTTTAAACGCTCTTCGAACTCGCCACGGTATTTGGTCCCGGCAATCAGACTGCCCATGTCAAGGGCTAGCAGCTGCTTATTTCTGAGAGAATCGGGAACATCCTGCTGGACAATCCTTTGCGCTAATCCTTCTGCGATGGCTGTCTTACCGACTCCAGGATCACCGATCAGCATCGGATTATTTTTTGTCCTGCGGCTGAGAACTTGCATGGTGCGGCGAATCTCTTCATCCCGTCCGATGACCGGGTCGAGTTTCCCTTTTTTGGCCAGCTCCGTCAAATTTTTGGTGTATTTGTCTAATGCTTGTAGATTTGATTCTGCTCCGGAGGAGTCCATATGCCTGTCACCCCTAATTTTTTTGATTTGTGCTTCCAGCGCCTCCTGCGTGATCCCGGTAGTCTTTTTCCATGAGCTGATCGGTTCACCCCCATTTTTCCAGTAGGAGGCAAGGAAATGGTCGCTGCTGGTATAGGTGTCGCCCCAGCTTTCGGCTAGGTTTTGTGCATCAATGATACGCCCCTGCAGATTTCTGGCAGGCGAGGGTGGCTCAGGGGTAGGCCTGGTAAACGTTGGCAGCTTGTCCAATGCCTTTTCCACTTCGATAAATAGGCTCTGAGGCTTGGCTCCCATTCCGCTAATAATAGAGTTAAAGTAACCTTGTGGGTCTTTTAAAAATGCTAAAAGTAGGTGATTTTCAGTCACTTCGGTATTACTGCGTCGTTGCGCATCTGCAAAAGCCGCCTGCAAAGCTTCGTTGACGCTATCAGTAAAATTTTGATTCATGGTTCTGTCTCCCTAGTGAGTTATCCCTAAAGATACGTATTGGATACCACCATGTCAAGTGGGAATACTCTGGTTGAAAACCAATGGCGTTAAAGTTTCAACGCAAAGGTGCAAAGATACGCAAAGGTCGCAAAGGCCTCTAGTATATCTAAAAATTAAACACAGAGACACAGAGGCGCTGACAGGCTAATGAATCTATTTGGAATATTAGGGGTGATAGCGATACAGCTCTTACAGTTAAGAGACATGAGTCGAATAATGCCCGAAGCTCTCGCTGAGCAGCATATAGACCATTAATATTTGATTGATAGATGTGAGTAACGACAAGGGACTGACCAGTCACGAATAACGAATAACGAATTTTATTTACAAAAATAACGAAAGAGAGTACAATTAAAGCTTATGAGTAATTAACTTTTAATTATAACATAAAAAAAAGAGGTTATATATGGCTGAAAGAAGTTTAATGATCGAAGACGAACTAGCCGTTCGCCTTCCAAAACATGCCATCCTGTCTACTCCGGTACTCATCGATGCAGTCAAGTTCTATGCCCATCACGGCAAAGAAGTAAAGAAGAAGATCGATGCCCTGGCTGTCGAGATCAAGGACAAACACGAAAAAGTTAAAAACACTCACGACATCATCCAGCAACTGAATAATCTGGCTACAGACGACGGAACGACCCTTGACATCAGTGGCAATCAGGATTTGATGAACAAGCTGCAACTTGCTAAGGACCACGGTGTCAATATCCCAATGGATCCAATAAATGGTGAGGATATCAAAACCAAATATACTGCCCCTGAGAGAGACCGCCTCATTGAAAACCTTCATCTTAGTAGCGATGAGTGGGATAAAGAAAATAAAAACCATTCGCAGAAGATGCAGGTCCATATCCAGGAATCGGACAGGTATCTGATGCTAGCCAACCAGGTTTTGAAGTACGAAGACAGACCAAAACGCTCTATGATCCAGGGGATGAAAGGGGGGTAAACGTGGATTCTACGAATTTCGAAGAAGCAATGGACGGAATTATCAAGGAAATGACTAAAGGGATTGACTTACCTGAAGTTTTCACTCCCATTAAAGTCAAGGAGCTCTACCGTTTAGCTTATAGCCTTTATCGCGACAAGCACTATGCTGACGCCTCCTATTTCTTCCGCATTCTGCTCGCCGCGAACCCACGTCGAGCTAAATATTGGAAAGGTCTTGGAGCCTGCTTGCAAATGATTGGCGAGCACCGTCCAGCTTTAAACTGCTATGTCCTATGCCAGACATTGAACTTGGAACAGCCGGATCCTTATCTCTTCATCCATGCGGCCGATTGTTATTTTGCTCTCGGAGAAGTGGAACCTGGCTTGAAAGCATTAGATGCGGCTAACTTAGCCGCGCAAGAAAAAATGGACACACAAGTCATCAATCACGTAAAATTGTTGAAAGAACTGTGGTCAAAAAGGTAGGTAATTTATGTCTACAATTGAAAAAGTCAATCAGTCCAATGGTGTCATCAGTGATTCGGCAGTCGGTCTTCCCCCAAAGGAAACGAAAGGCAAAGCCTTGCACGAATTGTATAATAAAGACACCCAGGAGAAATCAGCTGACAACCTTGCCAAGAAGGAACAATCTTCCCCTTCATTTTTTCAGAAGATTATTTCGTGGCTCCCTTTCTACCAAAGCAGCGCCCCCATCGACGCAAAAGTCGCTGACGGGACACCCGATCTCAAGATCAGCGCCACACGTCCGATCAATCACACGCCCGTGCTAGATAAGCCGGAAGACTTCGATGAAGAGGAAACTACCATTTCCCCTTTCAACTATCAAGCCAATGAAGATACTGTTGACAAAGTAGGCGAAAGGAAAATAGCTGAAGGGCTAGCTTTGATGAGCTCGCTGACCATGGAACAGGTGGCTGCAATAGTCTTAAGGGCCCAGCTGGAAATCGAAAAAGACCGTGCCATTACCGTACAGGACTCTTTCAGCAAGCTGCACGACTTAAGAAAGATCCATCAAAAGACCATCGAACAAGTCAAAGACGTCCTGATGAAAGATGAAAAAGTCATGGGACACTTCCAGACTGCACAGTCGGTCGCCAAGTTCGCTTCAGTTGTTGTCGCCATCCTAGCTATCGGCGTTACTGCTGCAGCCTCAGGCGGATTTGCAGTGCCGGCTTTATTTTCGTCCATTTCCACCATCGGCACGTACGCCACAGCCGGAATTACCGCCTTGGTCCACGGAGGAAAGGCGTATAGTGAATCGCAAATGAATCAGCGCAAAGCGACTCTGACCGATTCGCAGCATAAGGATCAAAGATTCGACGATCAATTATCCAGCCACAGTGACAAGATGAAGGATATCGCCGAATCCGATGCCCATTTTTCAGAACATCTGATGAACCTGCTTAAAATGAAAGACAGATTAAGCCAGTCTATCAACAAAGGTTAAACAAATTTTAAAAAGGAGAATAATATGGGACCCTCTACAATTGATACTCAAGAACCCGTTGTTGTGAAGTTCAACAATGATGCTCAAAGAAAACAGTGGCTCGATGAGATGAAAGGCAAAAGCCTTAGCATCATCCTGGAAGATTGCAACATGCTTATTATCCAGATGCAACTAAAAGACAAAAGACTCGTTATGCAACTAAAACATGTCGGCATCAACGACCAGGGTAATGTCGTTGCAGCAAAAGTTGGTGAATACAACAAATTCCAAAAATGGGCCGTCGCTGTAAGCGGTGGATTTGGTTTAGTAAGTGCATATTGCGGACAAAATGCTTGGGGAGTTGCGCACAAGGTAGGCGGCGAACTCGCCGGACATTACAAGAACCAAGCTGATAGTCAATCTCAAGGTGTACATTCTCAACATGACCATTCACTCCAGACAAAATACAGTGTCTCAAAAGAATATGGTGATCGTTTATCCAGAGCCAATCAGAACATCGACCAGAGCCAGAACACCATTGCTCAAGCCCATGCTGCCTTCCACAGAATGATGGAAAGCGTCCTGAGCCAAGGCCAATAGTAAAGGCTAGGGATCTTTTTGCTTGGCGAAGCCCTTGGAGTGCGGTGCTCTGCACCGCCTTCCGGCGTCAATAACGCATTCACGCACATCTTGTAGCGCGAATGGAATCACAGCGTTCTTTTGCAATGTAAGTGTTGCCACAGTCACGCTAAAAGGCGGTGCAGAGCACCGCACTCCAAGGGCTTCGCCAAACAAAAAAGCAACCCTTCTCCTTTAGCCTTTAACCTGCAGGTAGACGTTGGCGACGCCCCAGGTGAAGCTGGCGGGAAAGCAGCTGAGGACTTCGAAGTGAGTATCAGGCTTGTATTCATTCAGGGCATAGCTGACAGTGATAACTTTAGTACCACGAGGAAGCCTTTCAAAGCGGGAAATGAGTTTTTCAATGAACTCATCGGTATAACAAATTCCATAGATGTAGATGACAGTGGCCCCGCTGAGATCAGTTTTCAGCATATCCTCCAGGCGGAACTCGACACCCTGGATATGATGCTTATCTTTAATGTGATTAGCGCGTTCGATGAATTTGGGTACAAAATCGACGCCGACAACCGAACAACCGATGAACTGATGTAGCCAGAAACAGGTTCGCCCTCTGCCGCAGCCCAACTCAAACACCTTATCGGATGCTTTTATGCGGCATTTATTGGCGATCAGTGCAAGGGTTGTCAAAGGGGTCTCACCATAAGTATAAATATCTGGCTCCCCTTTCTTCTTGAGGAAACGGCGGCTGATGATAAAGGGGTTGTTGCCAATATAGGAGCTTAATAGGTGAATATCGGCATTGCGAAAGGCAGGATTGGAATAATATTTCAAAACGACTTTGGAGTAATCTTTCAGATTGCGCCATTTGACTTTGTAGTTTACTAGTAGGAGAGTGAAAAATTCTTTGATGTTCATAAGGTAAGTTACTACTAAATCAAAAAACGTGATTAAAGTAAATAGGAATTCTGAGTAAAAAGGAGGTATAGAATGAATTTTAGCGGGATATACAATCAGGCAAACAGTGCCCTTTATGTGTCTTTTGGAAGCGTCCAATCAGCTGCAGTAAATGCCAAAAATTGGACTGCCGGCAGCTTTATTTGGACAAAAGTCGGCCAGCCATTGTATGAGAAAAAGATCAGCCGCCTCACACGAACAGATGGCATTGTTATTGGTACAGCTCTCTTTTCGGCTGCTGTGTTGGCTCACCTTGCCTTGAATAAATTAAACCAGGCCTTCTTTCCTATAACGATGATGGGAAGTTTGATATTGGTAATGGGCTCTCACAGTTATGCCCAATATAGAATCAATAGGCACTATGATGGTGTTGCAGCAGAGTACATAGGTCAATTAAGGACTCAGCTGCAAGCAATTACTCAAGTCCAACATGAATTTGCCCCTTTTCAAGCCATTCTGTCCAACATGGAGCATAAAAGCGAATTCAATCACTTAGAACAACATCTGAAAACTTTAGATGAAAAAATCAAGGAACTGCAAACTAAAATAGTTGATCCTGCCATCACCGAAAAAAACTTCGACGACGCCAAAATCAGCCTTGGGCACCACCTAGAAGCCTTGCAGTTAAGGCTTAGCTAAATCGCGAAGCGTTTAGGGTGGTGCAACCGCTTTATATTAAAAAACGGCTGCATTACCTTAATATTATACCTAAAGGGCTGAAGTTTGTTGGTTTTGTGCTTGCTGTTCTTCTTGCTGCTTCTTTTTGGCAGCTTCTTCTTCACGTTTCTTTTTGGCTTCTGCACATTTATGACAGCCGCAATCCAAACTCTTACCAACAATTACATTGACGCCGTATTCATCGTAACCAAGCTGGTCAGCCTGATAAACAGTTCCATCAATGTTAACGAAGATTCCGTTATCTCCGACCATGACATCTCTAGATGAGATATAGACCTTATCATCCATAGTTGATGCGTTGACACCCGTAAAAGTAACAGAGGCCAGTAATGCTAATGCAATTTTTCTCATATTATCCTCCTTTAGAATGAATTTCCAGATTAACCCAAAGTTAGTAAAACGGAAATAAAACTACAATATAAAAAACGAGCTGATGACTCTGGCAATCACAATATACATGATTGTAGAGAGGACGTCATTAAATGCTGTGACGATCGGACCTGAGGCGACAGCCGGGTCGATGCGGAAGCGGGCAAAGAAAAATGGAGATAATGTACCTAACACCGTCGCCATCAAACAGGCGCCCATAAGACCACTGCTGACGATAAGTCCCAAGACTAGGGGGCTGCTTGATCCTGTATAATGGATATCGTAACGATTTAGAAGAAAGACGAACGCACCGCACAAGAGTCCAAAGATAACTCCGATGAGTAGTCCGATCCCTAACTCTTCAAAGACAGCTTCCCGTCTCGATCCATGGGACAATTCCCCTGTGGACATACCACGCACTAATATCGTTGAGCACTGAATGCCGACATTGCCGGACATCCCAGTAATTAGCGGGACAAACAAAGCTATAAAAGTGAACCAGTCTTTATCTTTAAAATAGGACATGGCAGTCGCTGTGACGAGACCGGCACACAATGTGACGATCAACCATGGAGCGCGCCATAAGAAACGTCTAAAAATCGGCTCATGTTCGCTCAGGTCTTCCGCAGTACCGGCCATGCTGGCGATGGTTTCATCGGCGATGTCTTCCATCGCTTCGACGACCCGTTCATAGGTGATAACACCCACCAGGCGGTCCTTGTCATCGACGACAGGCAGGGCGGGGATCTTATAACGCTCGACCAAGTCTACCACCTCATCGCGTGAAGCATCTGCCCGGATCATATGCAGAATGGGGCGCATCACTTGTCGGATAGGCAAGTAAGGAGGGTTGACGATAATATTGCGGGCTGGAACGAAGCCGATCAACTCATCATCATCATTTAAAACGAAGATGCGGCGGGTTAAATCAATACCGGGATTATCCCTGATGACATTAGCCACCTCGCCCAAGGTCGTGTTCATCCTGAAAGCAAAAAATTCGTTGGTCATCAAACGACCGGCAGAATTCCTGTCATGCTTGTAAACTTCACGGATGCGCTGCGCTTTTTTCGGCTCCATGATCTCCAAAACCCTCTTCATGCGGCGGTCGGACATATCATCGAGTAGCCAGGCGGCCTCGTCAGGGGGCATCTGTTCAAGAAGCCGTTTGATCTCTTCGTTGCTGATTTGCGGGAAAATAGCTGTACGGGTGTTACTGCCGGTATTGATCATGAAAAAGATCTTGGCATTGAGGTCGGGCAGATTTTCATAAACGATGGAACGGGCCTGCGCCGGGAGCCTCGTGACTGCATAGGCTAAGTCGATGGGGTCGTGTTCGCTGGCGATCTTGGCGATGTCATGGAGGATAAACTGGGAGGTAGGCTTATGGAAAGCCTGTTCCAGTTTCTCATTCAAAACGTCGTCAAGCTGGCTTGTGCGGGAATCCATCAGATTTCCCGATACGACATTGTCATCGAATTCTTCAATTTCGTCTGTATCGTGTTCCAATTAATGACTCCAATCAATAACTTGATTCTAGAATAGCAAGGTTTTCACAATTGCACAAGAAAGAACTGCACTCGCACGAAAGGATTTTAAAGCTTGATTTATATGAAGGCATAGATTATTATTTTTGCATATCATTCAATTTAAAAAAGAAGATTTCATTTTATGCATACGCCTGAAAAAATCCGCAATATTGCGATCATTGCCCACATTGACCACGGTAAAACAACCTTGCTCGATGCATTCCTGAACCAATCCCACATCTTCCGCGACAACCAACAGGTTAAGGCCAGGATGATGGACTCCTACGATCAGGAGCAAGAGCGGGGCATCACCATCTTTGCTAAACATACCTCCGTCATTTTTGACGACTTCAAGATCAATATCATCGACACTCCAGGACACGCAGACTTCTCCGGCGAAGTGGAAAGGATCCTCGGCATGGTAGACTCAGTCCTGCTCCTCGTCGATGCCCAAGACGGCCCGATGCCGCAGACACGCTTTGTCTTGTCTAAATCGCTCAAGATGGGCCTCAAGCCAATCGTAGTCTTGAATAAGATCGACCGACCCAATGCTAATCCTGATAAAGTCCTCGATGAAACATTCGACCTGTTTGCTGAACTCGGCGCAACCGATGAGCAGCTCGACTTCCGCTATTGCTATGCATCCGGACTAGCCGGCTATGCGATCCATCATTTGCACGATCAACATAAAGATATGCGTCCACTATTTGAATTGATTACCTACGCGGTCCAGGCACCGGCCGGAAGCCTGGAAAATCCATTCTTGATGCATGTGTCGACCATTGCCTATGATGACTACGTCGGCCGTCAAGCGTGCGGGAAAATCCAGCAAGGGACAGTGAAAAAAGGCGATCAGATCATCCACATCGACGAAGAAGGAAAAGAAAATCGCTGCACAATCGTGCGGGTCGAAGGACACCTTGGAATGGAAAAAATAGAAATGGATGAAGCCGGTGTCGGCGACATCGTCATCCTTTCCGGCATCCCTAACGTCACCATTGGCGACACCCTTTGCGATCCGAAAAAGATCGTCAAGCTGCCGCGCATTAAACTGGATGAACCGACCGTTTCTATCGATTTAACCGTCAACAACAGTCCGTTTGTCGGCAAAAGCGGCAAGCATGTCACCATGAATAAACTCAGAGAAAGGCTTGAAAAAGAAAAGAAAGCCAACATCTCACTCAAAATCGACGATGAAGCCGATGACAAGATCTCTGTCGCAGGAAGAGGTGAACTCCACCTGGCTGTTTTGATCGAAGCAATGCGCCGCGAAGGGTATGAATTCAGCATTTCAAAACCGCGCGTCATCATCAAAGAAATCAACGGCGAAAAAAATGAACCCGTGGAAAGAGTCCACATTGAAGTGCCTCAAGAATATTCCGGAACTGTCATTGAAGAGTTGTCCAAACGACGCGGCGAAATGCAGATGCTTGACACCAACGAACATAACATCACCAGAATTGAATTCCTTTTGCCAACACGCGGACTGATGGGCTATCGAAATGAATTTCTGACTGTTACCAGAGGACTTGGTATCCTGACTTCTATCTTCGAAAACTTCGCCCCATGGAAAGGGGTCATTCCGGGCAGATCGCGCGGGGTTCTTATTTCTAATGGTCCGGGCAAGACCAACGGTTATGCGTGCTTTAACCTGCAAGAGCGTGGTGTTTTATTTGCCGGTCCAGGCGATGATGTATACGAAGGGATGGTCGTCGGTGAAAACAGCCGCGACAATGACTTGGTCGTCAACGTCACAAAAGGCAAGCAGCTGACCAACGTCAGAGCCTCCGGCACCGATGAAAACATCATACTTACTCCCCCACGCCGTTTCTCCCTGGAGCAAGCGATTGACTACATCCAGGACGATGAGTTGATCGAGGTAACTCCCGACGCCATCAGGATGCGTAAGCGTTACCTGACCGAGATGGACAGGAAGAGACCGGGCTCCAAAGCGTAGGGAAGTAAAGACAAAAGCCCAGTGTCATCAAGTTAAAGAATTCGTTATAGAATTTTTTAACTTGATGATATCTGACACAAACCCAATCGAAGGGGCTTATTTTGTTTCTTCTTTTGATTTACCGGCGATAGTATTAAGAAACTGGCGGAAAGAGGGCGTGTGCCTAAGTCCTTCCAACCATTCGTCGTGCAGAAGGTCGACGATGGGTGGCAGGGCTCCAAAGAATTGGGTCCTTTCGATAAAATGCATGGCATTCTGAAAACGGTCGGTCAACGAGTAGAGGCCAGCCAGCTGATAGTAAGCCTGACTGTTGCCCAATGAGGCTGCCTGGAGCAGATGGGTTTCTGCCTGACGGAACAATGCCTGGGACTTTTCGGGATGGTGGTCGTCATGGATCAGCAGTGCCATATTGATGAGGGTTACACCTAAATCCATTTGAATGATCTCGTCTTCAGGATCATTATTGATAAGCACCTGAAAATGTTCGAGTGATTTCTCATAATAATCGAGATCGTAAGCCGCCTCACCCAAGTTAGCGAAGGCCAAGGCCAGATTATAGCGGGCCTGATGGTAATCCGGCTCCAGCTCCACTACTTGATAAAGGATTTTAATCGACTTTTCAAAGTGAGTGGGCTCCCCGGTCAATTCACCGAGCATATCGAAAGCGCAGCCGTAGTTATACACCCATTCCAAATCGACTTCTTCAACATTAAGGCTTTCCAGAGGTAGGTTGAGGGATAATTCAAACTTCTGAATGGCTAACTCAAGGTATTTAGGCTGTTCAGTGATTTCGGCCAGCTTCATTAAAGCTACTCCCCAATCATTCCAGAACTGTGGGAAGCCGCTGCCTCCATGTTCTATCACTTTACCGCAGAAACGGACAGCCTTCTCAAACATGGCACGGTCTTCTTTTATCTCACCCAAAGCAAAGTGGGAAAGGGCCAAGCCATACCACAGGAGGGCGTTTTGCTGCTCGAGAGAAATACCATATTGGAACTTTTCAATGGCTTGCTGATAGTAAGCGGCATCGTTAAAATAACGGCCCAGTTCGTTGAGGCATGAGCCGTAAAAATACCAGTTCTCAGGGATTTCAGAATTGATTTCCAAACACTTTAACATTTTGGCGCGGGCCGACTGCATCAAGTCGAGACGCTCACGCTGAATGCCTAAAAAGAGTTCTACCTGTGCCCAGCAAGACAAGATTTGCGGATGATTGGGATCGAGCTGATTAGCCATAAAGAATTTGTCGAGGCTCAATTCAATCAGTTCGAGATCATGTTTATATTTGCCATGGAGACTGCTCAGCTGTGCCCAGCGGAACCAGACCTGCGGATGATTGCTATTGATTTCGGCAGCCCTTTCAAAGCTCATTTCAGCCTCTTCAACCATATCTAAATCAAATCTGGTTTCGAGGAGGCGCAAGTGGCAGCATGCCCGGTTATACCATCCGTCGAATTCGTTTGGATCGACATCTACAGCCGCACTGAACCGCTGCAGGGCCGCAAAAAAGTAATCGGGTTGATCGATCAACGCGGCGATGTCGGCCAAAGCATTGCCATAATCGTTCAGGAATGTCGGATCATTAAACCCGCGCTCTTCGACAATCTGAAATTTAGTGATAGCATTTTGGAAATCGACCGGCTCACCGGAAATTTTACCCAGTGAGGCATGACAGATTCCCCAGTCCCAATAAAAATATTCAGCTAAGACTTTAGTCTGCGATGCCAGCAGGGTGCCGGCTTTTTCAAATTGTTGCAAAGACATCATTATAAAGCTGGCATCACTATCGAAATCGCCCATATCATTTAAAACCAGAGCATCGGTGAACAGAGCTTCAAAGAAAGAAGGGTTTTTCTGCAGCGCCTGGGTAAAGGCTTGATGCGCCCACTGCAAACATCGCATATTATCGCGGCAGGCGGCATAGATAACACCCTTAAAAAAGTGAGTCTGTGCAGTGTCAGAAATCTTTGTAGCCAAATCGAGATTATCAACGGCCTGATAGCTGCCCTGAGATAGCTGTTTTTGCCCTTGCTTAAGCAGCAAGGTAGCGAACAGGTCTCTCTCATTTTCACCCATCTTCGACCAATGGGACATCTCTTTAAATTTGTCCAATTTATCGAAAGACTCTTCTTTCTCTATGTC
>Ga0207010_1003_pt3 | contig 29605 bp, 31 predicted proteins | sample Alteio_BWMinCont_82_FD_153465 | JGI IMG/M metagenome (GOLD analysis project Ga0207010, IMG submission 153465) | Enriched cells from forest soil in Barre Woods Harvard Forest LTER site, Petersham, Massachusetts, United States -... | ecosystem: Environmental > Terrestrial > Soil > Temperate forest >...
CTTTTTCTCATTAAATTTACGGGTACCCACTAGCAACCTCATACTAGCAAACTGTTTTTCGGTGATTTGCAAATAACGCACCGAACCTTCTCTCGGTGCATTGCTCATCAAACGCTTAAGATGTTTTTCAGCACTATCCATGCCATTGACAATACGACTATAAACTGACCATTGAAGCATATCATAGCCATCGTTAATTAAAAAACGTCGAAAAAAAATATACGCTTTTTTATTGTTCTTAGTCTTAGTAGGTAAATCAAAAAATACCAGTAATCGCATAAATCGTCTGGTCTCTTTACTCATGGACAGTTTGTTTGTAGGTAACCACTTGCGTGACACAAGGCATCACTAACCTAACATTTTTAACTTTTGAGGATAACACCCATTGCGATAAACTAATCACAGTAGCTTCGATACCCGCTAGTAAAGTACACGCACCATTGCCTTCATGCTGAGTTAAACGAATATCTTGATGTAATAAGTTAACTAAAGCCGCTTTATTTTGCGTTGTTAATTGCGCCTCATTCTCTCTAACTTTTGTGTATTGATCAACGACATGTAAATCTACGAATGGTCGGTAAGGTTCAATTAAATCATCAGCTAAATTAAAAGCGTTCAGCTCATTATGATGAAAAATACCAAATGCAGGCAGAAAACCATAAGTACATAGCGCTCTTGCAATAGCTGCACGAATAACTGCATAACCATAATTCAATGCAGCATTCACTATTGAAATAGTATTTGATCGAGAAAAATCACGCCCCCACAGAGTACGGAAATAAAGTTGACTGGCTACAGCTTCAGAATTTTTTGCATCTCCAGACCGCACAGCGGTAGCTAATATTTTTAATCGTTGTGCTACGGTATTGTGTCCAAATGACGTAAGGACTGCCGCTTGGTTAACAATTTTTTGAGTAATAATTGTTTTCCATAATTGCTTCTTTTTTACAAGAGACTGTTTTATCTGTGCTCGCATGATTTTTAAAGCACGACTATGCGGTAAATACGGCAAAAATATACCATTGGGATGATAATCTTCACCCACAGTAATAACTAGAATTTGTTTATCAGCACATGCTGATAATAACTTGGCACTTAAAGTAACACCTGTATTTTCAATTAATATAACCGAAATATCTTCCAAGGGGATTTTTGCTATTACAGATTGAGTTTCAATAGCTTGGGCTATTTGCAAAGAACCTTGTTTGAGATTAAGATATGCGGGATTGCTAATAAAAATACTACGCCAACTCATAAAATTTTATCTCTTCACAAGTGGAGTAAGTTTTTTTGATATGAGTGGTTTTCTTTGCTCATTTTTTACTTGATAAAGATTACCTAGTAGATCAACATGATATTTTTCAACTGCCTTAGCGGTTTTAATCCCAATGCTACGAATTTCACCGTTTTTACCAATCCGAATATCTCTATCATGAACTCGCAGTGTAATTGCTGCTGTCGCAATATCTAAACTCACAAAATATCCTTCACGTATAGATTTTTTATCATTTACTTTAACCCAATCATTTTTATATAAACTAAATAGGAATTGATAAGAATCATCCATAATTTCCCATTGTTCTTTAAGTTTTTTATTAGTAGCTGCGCGATTAGGAAGTGCTATAGAAGAACTATCTGACACATATAATGGCACAGCATAAAATTTTCCATTCTTTTTAAAAATATCCACTCGCATCATATCTGAATTATCTGCAATACCCCCACGCACTAATAAACCATTTTTCTGTTTACTTAATAGTTTGATGGCACGCACACACGGCGCTATAGAAGGATCACTGCCTGGTTTATAAAATGGCTTATCTGAAAAAGCTTTTTTACCATCACCACCATATTGCTCTAAACGCTCTTTGAGTGCCAATATTAAGCTTTGATTACGAGGGTCTTTATATCCAACAATATTTTCCAAATCTTTTAACTTTAAATTAATTAGGGGTACTTTTACCGCTGATAATTCTTGTTTCAACAAAGTACTTTGCTTTCCAATAGATCGCACTGTCTCCTTATGAGCAGAGCCTAATTTACGTCGCGTGGGCATACGTGAAACGCGAATTGGTTGAAGGGTTGTCAATATTTCTGACGAATACGCAGGGTGCTCTTTTAGCTTTTCTTGTGGGTTTGTTGATAATCGGGCCAATAACTCATCCCGAAATCCAATCCAGGGTTGTGGAAATTCCTGCTTGATTTGTAATTCTTTAAACAGCTTCTCATCCAAAATTTCACCTGTTTCAGGATCAATATACTGGCCTAAGCTCGATGGACTTAATTTACTTAACTGGCCACGTCGTGAGTAATCCGATAAACGCTTTACCATTCCATGACTGGCTGCAGCAACAACCGCAGCATCCAATGCATGGTGTAAATCTCCATTCTCACGTTGTTTGGATAGTCCCCAACGTGCTCGCAAATAAGCTGTTAATTGCCCACTTAGAACAACACAACGAGAACCTTGCGCATTCGATGATAATTGCAGAAAAGATTCAATATGATTTTTAAAAATCCGACAGATATATCGTGTATCTGACAAGTTACGAGCCCTAAATTCATCGGATGTTTTTTCATCGAGATCTCGCATTAACAATCGTTTTTGTTTGGCTAAAGTAAAACGGCTTGCTTTCACCCAATCATAAAATTTTTGCCAACGCTCATGATCTACGCCATCTAAATATTCATATGGGGTTCTATTAGCCTTATTACGATTTTCTCTTGTTAATACTAACACTTTATTGTTGGTACTGTTATCAAAACTACGCGAATATGGGATGATATGATCTATTTCAACATAGCCATCTTCACATAGTCTATTAAGATCAATTTCATTTAAACTATAAGCACATTTACTACCCTGTTCTTTATAGAATCTGAATCTTAGTAAATTCTCCCCTCTTAATTGGTCTTTACCAAAAAATTCTACAAAATCCTCTTCCAATTTTTTCTTTTTTGCTTGAAACTCTTTTTGCTCACCTTCAATTCTTTTACGTTCCTTAAAAGATTTTGATAAATCACGCGCTAATTCAATATGTACAGATGCTGGCGAACCATATTTTTTTATAATCGCATTTACAAGTTTCCTCGCCTGATTTAGCGCACGATATACAACAGGATTACGTATTTCTTCAGGATCAAACAATGGTAAATATTTTTGTTTAACGTTTTTTAATAGCTGACTGTGATGACCATATTGAGGCGTTGCAGCTACCGCTTCATCATATCTTAACCCTTTTTCCATGTGCGGTAATAAATTTTTAATTGCAACTGCCGATAAACGGATAAATTGCTCAAAGGAAACATCTAATACTGCCTCTGCAACACTCTCTTCTATGCCTTGCTTAAGAAGCCATTCCTTAATTTCTGTATCTTCTTTATAACATGTAATTGCATAAGCAAGGTGATGTAATCGCTCAGTATTATTAACGTCATTTAACCATATATCCGTCAAGTTGGATTGCTCATAGCATTTACGCAAAGCATGAAATCCCTTCGCTTCAAAAAAAACTTTAGTTTCATCATCTATCGAGCGAATACCATTAAAATGTTCGTTAGGTAACAAATCTAATTTTTTTCTTAAAGTTTTATATGTGATTTTGGAAGTAGTTGAAAATGGTAATTCGCGTAATAATCCATGCTCGATACTGGTTAATTTTCGTTGCAAACCGTCGTGATTAATACTTAAATTATTTAACTTGCTTAACCATACAAAACGCTCTGCATAAATACTAGTTTTTGGGCAACGTTTTTCATTAGGTTCTAATGTGCAATTACCCACCATACTTAATAAGGCATTGCCCGATAAAGCTGCTTTGCGCTTCATCAATAGATTAATCACTTCTTGCTCAAAAACAGCATGAGCATGAAAGTTATGAAAATAACGTTGTCGTTCAAATAATAGAATTAATTCATCTAGCAATTCTTTACGTTTAAATGTATGACTATAATCTCCGTGTTTATTACGTTTTCTTTTGGAGAAGCGATCATCTTTAAAAGCAAGTTCTCCAACAGTTCTATAATTTTTTTCTTTCATTAAATCATAATTTTTATTAATCCCTTCGAGCATTTTCCCGACTTTAGCATCTGCTTTTAATTCACTTTTACGATTAGACTGAAAACCACGATGTTTTACGATATGGTACAGCACAACTGCCCATTCAAGAGGTGATAATAACCGATCAAGTCCTTCGCTGCGCATTTGCCAAGCTTGAATATTTGCTAGAGCTCCTTCAGCTTGCAAATTTACAAATGGTTTATCAATTAATCCCACAGTTTTCATCAAACTTGATAAGTCTTTCATTCGACAAGCACGGCGATGCAAACGACGCCTCAAAAGTCTAGCTTCTCGACGTATTTTATTAAGCGACTCCCCATTCTCAGCATCTTCCGCTTTATTAAATGTTCTAACATGTAAAGCAATAATCCTATCTTTTCCTAATAGTGCCGCTCCAACAGATGCAATACCAATATCCAAACCCAAGGTGTAATCACTTAATATTTGATCACAATGACTCATACTTTTTTATGCTCTTATAAAAAAGCCCTTATTTTGTCCTATATATTTAATATTGTCTATATATTATTTTATGGTATACTGCGACCGTTGTAGCGTTCCGGGGTGAGAGCCGTTACTACAATAAGTGTTTCTTTTTTAAAAGAAATATCGAACCCGAATAACCCGTTGCAAAACGGGTTATTCTCTTAAACAAAAATTAAGAAAAATTTAACTTATTGGAATAAATCCGCATTCTAAGAAATAAAACGCAGCATACTAACTCATACAAACTAACAACAATTCATATACGTAGCTTTAAAAATACTCAGGTCTCTTTCTATGAGTAGATTACCTGGCCCCCGAATGGATTCCAGTTCAGCTAATCTGAAATAACCCATTTCTTTCTCAAATCCATGTACCATGCCAAAAAAAATATAGTCATCCTCTTTACTATCTTCAAAAGATTTTTCAGCTTCTCCCTCAAAGACAAACCACGTCCAAAAAGACCATGGGGTAAAAAATTTACAGATGACAACTTTATCCTTCAATGACACTGCATCAGTACTATAAATTTTGGGTAAAGCAAGCTTAATTTCTTGTGTTAATAATTTCATTGATTTCTCCTGAAAATAAAAATGGAGAAACCCACCGTGGGATTTCCCCACGGGGTAAAAAATATAAGACTATCGGATTAAAGCATGAAGCTGAATAACAAGATATCCAATGTAAGCTAAAGCAGAACTAATTATACCTAACATTACCCATCCCGCTTTGAAACTATAGTCAATAAATCTATTTTTAATTTGACGCCTAGTTTCATTTGTAATGCCTAATTTGTTTTCAACAGCTATAAATCGATGCTCAAGCGCAAAGACTCGCTTATCCAAAGCAGAAAATTGGCTATTCATATCATTTCTCAGATCATGAATTTGAGAATGCATATCATTCTTTAAGCTTGTAATCTGATCAACAATTCGATCAATCGCTTTACTAACTGCCATATCCACCTTCATATCAACAAGTTCGGTTTGTAGCTGGAATAAATCTTTTGTTTGACCATGCATTATAGTATACCTCCTTTCTTACTGTGAATATATCTCCGACAAACAATTGATTTAATTTTAGACATATCATTTTCTCCTTCTTATAAATCTTTCTGTAAAAAATAATTAAAGAATATTTTCTTCTGCACGACGTAAAACTCGATCAATTTCCCGCTTGGCTTTTTCATAAGCGCTGTTTTCATCCACTGACTCAAGCACAGCTTCAACATCTCGTGGCTTTACACATAAGAATTTTATTTCCCTTGCATAAATTGCACTTAATCGGTGTACTTGTCCGCTTTTTGATGTCCAATCACGAGTACGCAATTCACCAGAAACATAAATTTTTGCGCCTTTTTTTAAAATAGATGCTGACACTCTACCTATGATGTTATTTAGATACACGGTATGCCATTGCGTATCCTCTTTTACCTCACCCATTTTAGTTTTAAACTTCCTGTTAGTAGCAAGAGTCAACCTTACAAAACTGCCAAATTCTGACATTTGTAAAATTTCTGGGTCTTTTCCTAAGTTTCCAATTAACATAACTTGATTTAATGATGACATCGTTATTTTCTCCTTTAAATAATTTAAAACGAAGAAAATACGTGCCCGTTGGGGAAAGTATTCTCCCCGTGGGTGAGTAAAAAAATAGTGCGGCAAACTATTAGCGTATACAATTTAAAATTGCGATCAGAGTTTCAACACGCATGCTGATTTTATTCTGCTATTTTGAGTCGTGCAGAATAGCGACTAATTCTGTTATTAATCTATTGCTTTTTCTTGTGCTGCTTGAAGTCCTTCTTGAGAAGCTTCGGCCATTTTAGGGTTGCCTTGATTTTTTTCGTATAACGTTTGATCTTGTTCAGCTTTTTTTGCTGCCTCTAAACCTTTTTGATAGGTTTGCGCCATCCGCTGGTCAGTATTCTGAGAAACTTCTTCTGCATTAGAAATTTGTTGGCACAAAATACTTGTTAAAAAAATACATATAATATATTTACGCATGCTATATTCCTTATAATTTATTTATCGCAAGCATTATAAAAACATTCCCTCAAAAAATCATCTGTTTTTTTATCTTTAAGAACTAAAAATAATATCATTAACTGAATTATTAAATTTTATCGTATTTTTTTTATTCGTTGGAATAGTTTTTAACATCAACATTAACATATTTATAAAAGCTATATTAATAGATCGCTTCTTAATTGTCATAAGTTTCTCGGCTATTTAAAAAAATAATTATTTTGAAAAAATTTATTTTCACTTTGTTATAATAAATGGCATTTAACTGGGCATTATGCGAATTATAGTCGCCAATTCCAACTAAGACATTATTCTGATTTGCAATTTTCTTACTTAAAATCCAAGCACCTACTTTAAGGTTAATACACGGATCAAATTGAATATCATGCTCAGAAATCCCATGTTTTTTAAGCTCTGATAGCCATAAAGAATTAATGGCCATTGGCCCTATATCATAAGTTCCATTTTTATTAATAGTGATACCACCAACTTTACCTTGCTCTGTTTCTAAAACAGCAATGATTAGTTTAGCTGGAACATGATATCTAATTGCTGCTTCATTCACGCAATGTAATGGAATGTGAGTTATCAACATAGTTACTTTGATAGAAAATTAAAATCGATTTTTTGTTGCATAATAGAATCAGGAATTTCGCCTAATAAAATAATGGCTTCTTGGGCTTTTTGTGTATTTTCCTTAATATCGATGCGAGTCACACCAGTATGACGCCATTGACGAGGAATTGAGAAAACATCCTGCAAATATTTGACGACTTGATTAATTGAGTTGATATCATCTTGCTTTTTCCCTAAGCGCTTCAATGTTAAAATTTGACGAAGCACATAATCTGCATCTGCTAATAACGTCGCGCCCATGTATCCCAAATAGTTTGAGAACTGTAAAGGATAACTCATCGGCATTGCATTTAAGGCCGGGGTTGTTTCAATTCCTCGTATCGTACTTAGCTGTTCTGAGAACTGCTTTTCTAATTCCTGTAATTGTTCCCTCACATCAATTAAAGCTTGATAAGTCTTTAATAGAATCCAATCAGCATAAGGATCATCTTGATGAGCTGCTTTCCATAAATTCGAAGTTGATTTTGCAAATTGTAATAAACCCATTTTTCCATGCTGCCAAGAATAATTAAACATTGATTGTGCCAATCTTGTGTGTAATAAAATTTTTGAATCCATCTGTAGATGAGTTATGTTACTTGTCTTTTTCATTAGCATGAGTTACCTCACTTTGTGGTTGTTTTAAATCTCTCATTCTGGCAATAAGCACCGCAATATCTTTTGGAATATTCATTTCTTGCGAAAGAGGTAGTGGCATACGTAATTTGTAAAGTTTACCTCCCTCGAGCAAGCAAAACGCTTGGCCTTTTGGCAGGTTCATCACATCATTTTGTTCAATTAATCGTTGATCACTATGAGTAAATCGGTCTTCATTTGAAGACTGGTAATAAATTCCATCAGTGCCAAAAGGAGTGTCTTGTGATGCAGACGCAGGAAGCACTCGCAAAATCGGTACCGTAGGTAATTGATTTAATAGCATGTCAACAGTGGCAGCTTCCTTACATCTAAACATCACAGTTGTACCGATATTTCCAGCCACTTGTCCTGCTTTAGCGGATGATTTCAACCTAGCTTCCACATCAGACCAAGTTTGCGTATAAGCGGTTACAGTGAATCCTGCTCCACGCGCCTTATTTAAAAGAGGAATAAATTCATCCCCAATAATTTCATTAAACTCATCCGAATGTAGGCATATGCGTGGTAAAGGTTCATCAAAACCCTCATATAAACCAAATTTATAAAGTCGTCCCGCCACAGAAACCAAATCAGAGAACATTGAATTTCCCACAGCACTAGCAACCACCGGATCAGATAAAGCATCTAAACCTACATAAACAATCTTTCTATGCCGGATGACTTCTAGCCAATCCAATATCGGTCTTAAATCGTTTTTATCTGCATAATCGGGAGAAAGCAGTTCTGCTGATTTACCAGTGGTTAATTTTTTAAGTAAAGGACCTAATGATGCTGTGATTTTACTGAAATATTGTTGATCATAACGACAAGCATAATATAAATCATCAAATACAGGATTTTTAATTAAAGCGTGTTCTTCGACATACGCAATTAACGCTTTAAACCTTGATATTTCTTTTTTATTGGTTGATTTTAATTTAATATAACTATTAATCCATTGATTAACATTCATATCCACTCCTGGCAACCAAAATTCTAAATAACGCTCTAATAATAAATCCATTTTCGTAATATAAAATTTTATCTTTTGATAATCAGGTCTCTCACCCATCTCAACTAAAGCCATTGCAATTGAATTAATAAACTGCCAACCAAACTCTTTAAAAGCAGCTGACTCCCCTGAACCTGGTAATTGATTTGAAATTCTATTAGCCACTTCTGTAACTCTGGTAAAATTTCCAATAGGATTATAGCGACAAGAGACTTCTGGAAAACCTAAATGAAAAACTAAAAAATCTTTTTCTCGCCCTGCAATTCTTGCTTCACAATACATTCGACGTAATAAATCAGCATCTCCCTTAGGATCAATTACTATAACCACATCACCACGCCTTATGTCTTGACTAATAACCAATTCAGCAAAACGAGTTTTACCGACACCCGGCAATCCCAACACTAATAAATGACTAGCTCGTTCGCTTAAATGAATTGAAATATCGTTTTCTTGATCTGCAATACCATGAATACAAGCTTCTCCTCCTACTGCGGTTAAAGATAGCGTTTGCTTATAGTGCAAGTTATACTCTAAATCAAGATCCCGTAATCGTTGAGTATGTTGAGCCGTCCATAAAAATCCTCTCCCTAAAAATAATTTTTTATTGCTCACTGGCAATTGCTCTAAAGTCATTTGGTATACAGGCATTTTTTTTAAATTTTTTTGATAACGGTATACGCGATAACCTTGTTTAAAACGATAGAAACTCAACCCGACTAGCCCACATGAAAAAATTAGAGCCTCAACTTTAGATAATAAAAATAATGTGCAAAATCGAACCCATAAGAGTGCCATAAACCACATTGAAATGACAGTTAAGTATTCTATAGGCGGACGTAACAATGCTTCCAAAGGTTTTTTAAAATTCATATGGAGTGAATTAATTTTAAAATGATATTTTCACAAATTAATAATTCAAATATCAATAACCATACAGTAATACGAAGTCGTTCTTGCCATCGCCGTTCTCTTAAAACATAGAAAATTACAAAACTCAAAATACTTAATCGTACTATAAAAAAAAGCGTTAAGTGAGTCATAAGTTACTCATAAAATTTTGAGTCAATTTAGCACCATCCGTTGCTGCTTTATCACCTACTCTATAAAGGCTAGATGCTATACCTCCGACCATATGCCCAACAGCAACACCCACTGCCCCCATAAATAAAAACCAAAATAAGGGAGCAGCTATTATTAATGCACCAATAATCATGTCAGTTAAAGTGGCACCCGCCCCTTGTTTTGCAAACCAATTTGAGTAGAGTGCTTCCATTAAAGATTTATCCGTCCAACTGACAAGATGCCAAATAAATGTCCAAAAAATGAGGGAAAAAATTAATGCCGCTCCTGTTACAAAAGCACTTGCTCTGAAACCACTGAATACCAAGCCAAATGGTAAAAAAACATATACCATTAATAATAAAATCGCTTGTATAATCGGCGCTGCTTCTGCAGCTGCATAAATTTTTGGATATTCTTCTAATTGGTGATACCAAATACCAACGGATGCAGCAAGATGTGAATAACCTACATTACCTATCATATCACTCGCATTATTATAGCCACTGTAATTATGCTGAGGCTTCGAAATAATATTTTTAACCATATCATCGCGTGTTTGGTCGCTATTGAGATAATCTTTATATTCATCATAAAATGACTTGGGTAACTCCTGATATAATCTATTTTCTAAGCCCAATTGAGTATCAGTCCACCAATCGTAACAAGAAGGTGTACCATAATCTGGCTGATTAATATCTTTTATATCGGAATTCAAATCGTCCGATGGATCATAAGAAAAACCCGTGACAGGTCGGCTTGATTTTAAATCGTGATAATATACTTCACTGAATGCGTGCGAACCTAACCACTCTGTATCCTCAACCCCATATTTATTAACATTCTCTTGAATAAGATCAAGATGATTAGTTTGATTATCTTGTTCATCTTTCAAAAATTGTGCTCGCGCTACGGTGTAACACATTGTCTCAAAGTCCTGTAATTCTTGTTTAAGCTCAGGATCTGAAATTTGCGTCATATTGACTTCAGTTACCATTTTACGTAGGTCAGGAACACAACCAATTAAATTATTAGCAGCACTTGTGATCCCTTCAGAAACAGACATGACTGCATACCACCAAAGAGGCACGTTAATATCGCCTGTTGGAATAGTGAAAGCATTATCATATGTCGTTCCTGTTGAACCTGGATAATAAGTATTACTTTCGCAAAGTGGCGTATAAGACACAGTGTGAGCATTAAGCGGGATAAAAGGCGCTGCTCCAAAAAAAATAAGCAACAATATACTTAAAAAATGAATTTCCATGCTGCGTAAAGAAAAATTATTTCCATGATGTCCTTCCATAACATAAGACTGCGACACATTTTTTAATATCACTCCTATAAACGGCAAATATGCAATGCCAGTTTGCGTTAATAAATCCCATAATTCTCCATAAAGCTGCCATCCCAAAAGAATAGTATACAATTCAGGATAGGATTGAACGCCTATCATCATGTATCATTTTCCTTTTTGGCACCGTTTTCCATAAGAGGAGAATTACTCGCAACATTTGTATTGACTGCACGATTTTGTTGTTGATTCGAATAATTTAATATTTGCGATAAAGTATCTGACATCATTTGTCTACGTATTTGGCTTTCAAATGCAAGAGAACGAATATCATTGTCTAAATTACTAATAGCATGGCTTATCATCGTTTGCGCTGGCGCATTCGCTGCAATAATAGGTACTTGCGCTCCGGTTGCTAAGATATTTCTAGCCGCTAATGCTTTATCAATGACACGTTGTATTGATATTTCTTGCGCTAATTTGTTTACTAAAATATTTTGTTCAGTTGCATCTATATTACGAAGAGAAAGAATGGTATCCAGTGTCATTGCAATGCCATCTGCTGAAACATTTTCGAGATTATCTTTGGATATAGCCTCATCGCCTGTGATTAATTTTTTTAGATTATCTCGAATCGTATCCGAACAGTTTTCTTTATCTTGTTGACATGAACTAATACATGGAAACAAACCATGACCGACGACATTTCCTTGTTTATTTTTACAATTATCATCATTACATGTTGTAATTGTTTGATCACCTAAAACTGCTGTCATCCAATCAATAGCAGATTGCGGAGTTGGAAAATAATGTGCTAATTCAGTATCAGTGTCAGCAGGCGCATGACTTAAAAGATCGCGATTCAGGATTGCATTATATCCTACAGTTATTGTATCTGCGATTACATTTATAGATGGTTGGTTTTTCCCTCCAGCATGTAAACTACCATCACTATTTTGATTACCCGTCACCCACGTTACACCATCATCACCACTATGTGCATCAATCTCTTTTTTTGCCTGATTGATATCTGCATCACTGCTTGCAGCCATTGATAATTTCTCTTTCCATTGATCATTAATAGCAATTGTTCCCCAATCATGATATGGATTTTCTCCTCGAGAAATTTGTTCTCTGACTGTTTCACATGATTTAGTCGAAATTGCTAATTGTTGATTTGCCGATAATAATTGATTGTTTAGCAATGAATATAGAGTTGGATTACTTTTGGCTAATTCATACATAGGCATCATGATCAAACTTGCTGTCGCATTTACAATAATATCTTTAGTTAAATTATCAATACTGTCTTTTATATCATTTAAGGAATTGGTAATTGAAAGCGCTGGGTTAAAGACACTACAACTATAACCTAAGCCTAAATGGGTATTAGTATTTAAGTGAACTGTATCCATGCTTGATACCGGAGGCAGAGCAAAATCTTTATCACCTCCAATTTTATAATAAAGTAAATTATTATCATTTCCTGAGGGAATAATATTCGAAGCCAATGCATTAATATTTATTGTTAAAAGTGCTATTGCAATTATTTTTTTCATTAAATAACCCCTAAAAATTGTCCATCACCATCAGGACAGCCTTGATAATGACGCCAGACCACCCACATGTAAGCACCTTGTTCATTTAGCATTGAATCTTTATAAGAATTGTCACTCCCCAAAGGGACGCATTCAGTTTGCAAACTGGGATAAATCATTTGAAATAAGGTGTCATTACTATTTTCTGTTATGGGCGATGCTTGACAGTGCTTACCGCATGAATTGGATAAAGATTGATGGATATGACTAAAAGCCTGTGGATTAGTTAATAAATCCGTTGCACGCTCAGCAACTACCATTGAAGCTTTAAGATCATCGATTCCCATAACTGTCCCTTCATGCGGATAAAGACCACCCCAGTCATTCATTTCTGTGCCTATGTGATGAGAAATATCTAATGCCACATCAGCTGTTTCTTCTAGTAAAGATTGGGGCATAAAGCCACGCCATAACGCACTGTCCAACATAGATTGATAATAAGGGCTTAGTGGTTTTGCAGTGCTTTTTAATAAAAGTTGCGTGGCATGCTCATTAAATATAATAAGAGCAGGATTGCCAATGACATCAGCCTCTTTAAAAATAACATTTTTTTCATGCTCATTTACAAATGAATGATCACCACTTCCTACATCATTAATAAAACGAGTCTGAACATTCGCACTCGGCGAGTCTAAAAAAATACGCGCTTCATCCCAAGGATTGTCACCAGCATTACGATACACAATTACTACCAAATCTGGCAAGTAATGATCAAGCATTGGCGTTACATTTCGCCCCACTCTTGGAGACATCCACAGACAAGTTTGTATCGAAGGCTTATAATGCAAGCAGCTATCACTTTTTAATGTAGCAGCTAAAGTATCTTGTGCAATAACGAAAGAATTAATTGATGCGTAGCAGTTAATAGAAATAAAAACAATAAAACTGCATAATATTTTTTTAATTATTTTTTTCGGTATCATTTTCTTTATTCATCATTTGTTCTGCAATTATTTTTACTGCTTCTATCTCTGAACACTGGTGTGTTTTCATAATTTGGGCACGAAGGTATTTTTCATCTTGATCGGTTGCAGCCATAGCAAGATACAAACGCGGTGGAATATTACGAAATAAACCTTTTATTTTAGGACTAAGTAACACACCTTCTGTATATTTACCTTTTTCTTTTTGTGCTGATAAAAATAATAGCCGCTCTTCAAGAGAAAGTGTTTTAAAACGTTCAATTTGTTGAATTTCATCAGGAGGTAATGCTAAACAAAGCCAAGTTTCAATTTGTGACAGCATACGCTGTGCACCATCAGCAAAATCTTTCATGTTTTGAGTAGCAAGCCAAAGCCAAAGACCTAATTTTCTTCCCATTTTAGCAATACGAGTTTGAATATCAGCCAGTAATGGAATGCTCGTAAAAATATGATTTTCATCACAAACTACTTTTATAGCATGGTTACCCGCCTGATTGTTTTCAGCAAGTGACAGAATATTATTCATGCAACTTGAAAAAGCAATCGCACGATGCGCTTCATAACCTTCTCGTGCAAATAAACCGATATCAATAATTGTGACATCTGCTATTTCCCAAGGGTTACCTATAACATTAAAAAAACGACTAGAGACAGGGTCTAAAGTAAAATAACGCATGCTATCAGCCATTTCTCTTGCTCGTCGTATTTTATTCTGATCACGCTCTATGTTTAACTTGCAAGCGATTCTTTCAAATGCATCGACAATATCGCTTGCGATCATTTGCTTACGCCCTATTCGTTTAACAAAATAAGCTGCGTCAATAATTGTATCCATAATTAACATGCGATCACTGCGACGAATCATTTCTTCTTCTTTTTTTTCGCCACCTGTAATCATTATGAGTGCTGCTAAAACCATATCACCTAAAATATCGCGCTCCTCTGAATCATCAAGAATATCTTTATTAAGATTGTCTTGTTGCTCTTTCAGAAGTTTTTCGCAAGAAGTAGTTACATAATTTTCTCTATTATTTAGATCAAAACTTTCTATTTGATCAATAATGCATAATCCATTAGCAAAAGGATTAAGTGATACGGGCGCAGCTAGGTCAATTTTAATTTTTTTGACCGTCAAACCAAATGATTGGCAATAATCTCCTAATAAATCAAAAGAACCACCTGCATCGATAATAAAAAAACGTGATTGATAAAGCGCTAAATCATGAGCGATCAGATAATTTAACAAATTTGATTTTCCTGTTCCTGTTTCACCTAATAATAAAAGATGCGCATTTTTAGTTTTATCAACCATAATATCGTATGTCCAAGGCTCTCCACCTCGATTAAAAAAAACCATTCCAGGATGTCCTGTTCCTTGGCTACGACCATATAAAGGAGCTAGCTTTACGATATCACTCAACAACATATATCGTGAACGATAGCTATTATGTTTATCAAAATAGTAATCATAGTTCATAGGTAAATAACGAAGATAAGCATCAATTGGAAATAATTCATCGTTGCCAACAATAACTTTAAAACCATTGCTATTTAATAAAACCTCTGCATACGCCTCATTGGTGTGAAGATTCTCCAATGTTTGGCCTTTTAAATAGATAGCCATCGTAACAGGAAATAAATAATCGCCTTCCGCAAGGCATTTTTCTGCGTAGTTGACTTCATTTTTGACCTTCTCAGCTTGTGCATGGCGACCGACAGCAGAATCCAGAACTGATTTAAGATGCAATCCAACTTCACTAGGTGCTTGGAATGTTATTGTTAAAACAAAAACACTTCCTTCTGGCAAATTATCAATTAAATTAAATATCTTATCATCGACATTGCGTTTACGTTCAGCTGTTAGATGACCAATGCTAGGATTGATTGTCATACTTTGAATTGTTAGCACTTTATGCGGCAATCCATTAAAAAGCCAGCCTTCTGCAAATGATTCTGGTATGTGATAAAATAATTGCTCAGCTAAGTCAAACCCTACAGGTTTTTCTTTTGAATCAATAAAATTGTGCTCCATACCTGGATTAAACCAATTACACATCCATTGATAAAATTCTTTACCTGTCATTCGCTGAATTTTTATTCCAGCCGACCGCAATTGGTTTGAAAATTTTCGCGCAACACTTAGCATTTTTTCTAAACGATTATATCGTGAATTTTGATTGCTGTTTTTAATGCAAATTCGCCGATATAGCACAGCATAAATATATATTTGACCACCACGAAAATCTATGTTTGTTACTTGGTTATCATAGAAAATTCCACCTGTTTTTGTAATATATTTAAAATGATCTTTGAGTGTATTTAAAAATTCTTTTGTTAATGGCGTTGTTTTAACTTTTTTTGGAAAATAGTTTTCAATATCATGATAAACACTCATTAGATTACATTCTTTATGAGCATATAATTGCAAAATCCAAGGATTTTCTTTCTCGCATGGAATTGAATTTTTAATAGCTTCACTAATAGATTTAGCAATTTCAGCCATCATAATATCAGGACGAGCTTCGCATGGAATAGGTGTTATTTTAAAACAAATTCCAAGGCTTTCATTATCTTCTAATAAAAAACATTTATATTTTTCATTAAAATCGCACCAAGGTAATCGATAAATTAAATTGGGTATTGATTGGTATGAACGAGCTATGTCTTGCTTTGTAACAATAATTTTTTTTATCATATTACTCTATTTTATTTGGTAAAAAATAATGTGAATGTTCATAAGCCCTGAATACAGTTTCATATCCAGGAATAGGGACTTCATCTTTTCCCACAAAATGAGGAAATACATACAATGTTAATTCAGGGTTCGGCATTTGATGAAATTCATGCTTCATAGAAACAAATGAATTTTCATTTACTAAATTCACGCTCTTCTTTTGGATAGGTGTTATCGTGCTTTCAATACCATCATATACTTCTTCCATTGTTGGGCCTTTTGTGGGCACTACATTACCTGACAGGGTACTGCAAGCAGTTAACACATTAATCAAGCTGAGTATGAAAAATATTTTCTTGATTAGCATAGTTTAACTTTCTTCCTTTCGGATCATAATCAATGTGAATTTCTTTAGAAAAATTGACAGCAATTTCAATGTACTCACCTTTGCTGTCTGTGGGAGCCACGTAAATTGCATCAAAAGATTGTTCTTCACGATCATGCCACCACTGCTGTACTTGTAATGCTGAATTTGATAATGCTTGACCAGCAACAAATTTACCCTGAGAACCAGTCACGGCAACTGAAGTACCTATTGTCGTGTCACTACTTGTCGTTTGCGACTGAGCATAAGCATTTGCAGCTCCCGTTGCGGCACCTATCGCTATATTGCCAGAGAGGTAAGTAGGAGCATTTGTAATCAGTTTTCCCCGAATAAAAGGATTGCCATATTTATCTGATAAATATCCCAAGCTATTTGATTTTGTAAAATTACCAATATCATTATCATTTGATGTTGTCGTTGAAATGATGCCATCATTGAATACGAAAGTAAGCGATGTAATCCAACCACGCACACTAACTAAATTCAAATCGCCTTCACAATATCCACTCACAATCATTCTTAATAAATTTGGAATTCGTAACCCATTAGCTGCCAAATTATCATCTGATATAACAATCTTAAATGGATAAGGATCAGTAACTATTCCCTTGATGGGGATACGCCCAACTAAAGCTGTCATTAATCTATCTTTTACTGAGGTTGCATTAGCAGGAATAGTGTAATAAGCAATGCTCTTTACATCATCAATATTAGTATTTTTGCTAAGAAGATCGGTAGATTGCGTTTTAGCATATATCTGTTTAGTTAAATCAGAGACAATAGTAATTGGTTGCTCTGTGACATTAGCATTATTTTGCATTTTTATCTGAGTAACATTTTGAATCTGATTTTTTAACTGTTGCATATCCGAGCTTAATTGTAATGATTCAGTGGTAGTTTTGTTTTCTAATTTCTGTAGTAATTCATTATTTTCTTTTTTAAGTATTTCATTATTTTTTACAACATTTGAAATTTGCTGTTTAGTCTCTGATAATTCAGCTGTCAAAGTATCTAATGATTCTGCTGCACTATCATGTGCCGCTGGATTTTTTATTAGTGTATTTTTTTCAATAATTTTTGCACTTGGACTATAAAAAAATGAAATAATCCATAATAAAAATAAAATAATTAAAATAACAGGTATCACATATTTTAAAAGACTATTAGTATTATGCATTGCCATAACAAACGCCAATCGTTTCACTAAATGTTCCTCGTGAAACTAAAAACAAAGTAGCTGAATCATGAAGTGTATCTCCGTGGGATTCTAATGTAGCACGCGGATAGAGCGTAGCTGCTAACCAATCCCCACATAAATCTTTACGAATGTTAATATGAGTTCGATGTTTATATTTATTTTGCAAGGCAACCGCTGTGACATAATAGTTCCCTGCGTTCCAAGATGCGACAGGATGCACAATCACTTTATCACCGTAAATCAAATTGGATGTAAAAATTTCTGTATGCATAGGAACACGAAGATACGGAGTTAAATACTCTAAAAATCTTGTCGGTGCATACAATTCTTGATAAGCAAAACGAATCAGGTCTACATAAGTAAGCGGTTCTGATTTATCAGATATTTTATCTCTATGATTATTAGGTGCTAATGTTGATTCTTCTTGCTTAACATCAATAAATTGTGCAATTCCTGATGCAGTATTATTAGTATTTAGGTCTATCATAATAACAATACCATTCTGTAGCGTTACATAAATTCTGGTTGGAGAAAAATCTTTCAGAGCTGTTAAATAAATAGATTTATCATTATTAATAATTCTTAATTGGTCATTGCTCAATGCCCCTTTAACATCCACTGTGACAGACTCCGTAAATATTAAGCGTTTTTCTTTATCAATAGGTAAATGAACTTGCAACGGATTACCTTGCCATACTAAATGAGTATTTTCTTCCGTTGGAAAAAAATATTTAAGTTTTTGCATTTCAGAATCAGTTAACGTCAAACTATTTAAATTATCTGCGTATGACACAATACAATAACCTGATACGACGAGTAACAGAATATTAAAAAAATGTTTCATTGCTGATTCTTAAATATAAGTATTTATTCGTTTAGGTTCAGAGATAAAACCCGCGATCCCTAATCCATATGGATTATTACGAGATGATACATGCATGCGTGTTATTTTTAATGGATAAATAATATCAACATCTTTCACAGGTTGATTATTTTTATATTCTGTCAAACGCATTTTTAAATCGACTTCCCAAGAATTTGAATTAAGCTTTTTAATATTCATGCTATCGTATGCAGCACCATTCAGTCCCTGTATATAACGAATCCGCTGTAATTGACCAGACTTTTTTAATTCTTCATATTCTTGCTGTAATTCAGCACTAAATTGTGGCGTTAAGTAAGATCGATAAACAGTAAGATTTTTCTCATAATCTAACTCTCCATTTTCTGACCAATAATTAAGTTCCTGCCAAACTTCATAAGCAAAACTATAAATTAATGACTCAGGAATTGCATCTGCTTTAGTTGTTGCTCCATTTTGAATATCTGGAGGGATATAAATGGTTAACCGCGATGGTGATGTCATCCAGCCTAAGTATGCTATTAAACATATAATCAATAAAATACCTATCATATATCTTTGAGTTTTGATCAATTCCTTGTCTGTATCCTCTTTACGCCAGATATGTTTAACCCAGTCTTTTTGAAAACTCATTTAACTCTCCGCACTGACCATTTACCTACTCGAGTAATATATAAAGATTTTATTAATCCAAATTCAGAAAGTTTTTTTAATAATACCTGTTGATAAAAACCAAAAGGCTTACCGTATTTTATTTTTTGTAATCGTGTTAATGCATATTTTGTTATATGAAAAAAAGAAATAAGTGTCATTGCAATTCCAATAGCCGCAATGCCAAAAAAAATTCTTGTTAATATTGATAATAAAACTATTTCACAAATAAAAATCGCCGCACCTACTCCCAGCATTTCACTTAACGTACAATCTTTATAAATTGGCATCTTGTGATTAATATTTTGCAAAATCATGCATTATTCTCCTACAATCTGATAACCTGCATATACAAGACCAATTCCAACCGCAGCAACAAGTAATCCAATAACTAACATTTTAAAAAAATGTCCTAAATCTTGCCTTTCCTGCGCGACATGATAGGATTTTAAGATTCCTGCAGCAACACCTGCCAATAGCGCGGCGCCTAGTGCAATACAACTAATACATAATACTTTATTTATTAAATCGCCACCTACATCAATCCAATCTTTACTACCACTGGCGATATCATTTGGAGGAGGCGTTGGTAACTCGGCCCATACATTAGAAGATGAAATAATGATGAATGTTTTTAAACAGACATGACTTAATTTCATATAGTTACCTATTTAGAAAAAACAACCACAATCATCAATGAACATAATAATAAAACACGTAAAATCGCGACTGATAAATCGTGTAAGTCTAGATGCTGACTTTGCATACTTTGAATTTGACCATACACAATCCATGCAGCCCAGATCAAAAATAATCCGCAAACTGTGGTACGTATTAATAAACTTAGATCAACTGCAGATATTCCAGCCGCCGCTTCAAAAATATCTAAAGTATCAGAACTCGTCATTATTTAGCTCGTTCGTGTACAAGATAATCACCTTTAATAGCTAGCACTCTATGAGGCTCTATAGTTAAATGATCTAGCTCGGTATGAATTTTTTCTTCCATTTGGTTAATATTGTTTATTAAACCATTATGAAATTTTCCATGACCATCGCAATACCCCGTATAATTAAATACTCCGCGGGTTGTTTTTGGTTGTTCTTTTGATGCAGCGATTACCAACGGCTTCATGGCATTTAATTGATTCAACAATTGAAACAAATATATTTGTTCTTTTTCTTCATTAGCAAATGCTGGGGCATACAGGAATGTAATTAAAATTGTTATTAAAATACTAGATTTTTTCATCAAATCCTCATAAATATTTTTTATAACTTTTTAGCGTTAACATAATTGTCAAACTCAACAAAACTATCATTGGCATTAATATGCCTAAGGAATGAAAGCTAAAAGGTAAGCAAAGATACATTAAAAATAGCAAATAAAATATTTTACTAATCATGGGCTTTATCCGATGAAAAAAAAATGCACTTTCTCTAGCGCCTTCAAATTTTCTAATATCTCTTTGACCTAAACCATCCACTACACCAATGAAAATAACACTTACCAATAAGGGTAAGCTCATGATAAAAGTAAACAACCGAATTATAATAACTGTAGTCGTTTTCTCAATTAATAAAAGCCATATAATGGATATATTTGTTAAGATAAATTTATGATGAACTTTAATTAAGAATCCATCTATTCGCCCAAGTATAATATGAAACATATCTTCAATTTTATTAATTTTAACAAGCAGTCTATTAGTGTTTTTTGGGTAAAAATATCCTATAAAATTAGATTGATTATTTATAATTACTTGAATTTCTTTCATACTAAATTTGTTCTTGACTACATGAATTCCAAACCACGAAAATAATAACACCCATGCTAAAAGACTCAATACGCTGATCATTCCAAGCATATAACATGTTAAACTAAATATCGTACTATATGTCTTTTTTGATTGATAGCGAGAACTTACTTCACTCATTATTGTTTTGAAATACTTGAATAGGCTGAAATATCAAAAGGTCTAATAATGGGTTCTTCAGCATACAATTTCTTTGCTGCTTCTTGAAATGCAGTATTAAAACGCAATTCTTTTTCAACTTTTGCATGTTCAGCTCGAACGGCAAGTTCAGCAAAATGATTTAAATCTTCTATATTATCTGCATTCATTCCAAGCACCTCCAATGGAGTAAGGTTTGGATAATAATGACCACTCGAACCCTCCATAAGAGCCAAATAACGTTTCCATTCAGTTTCTTTCAAGCCCCAATCACTTGGTTTTCCCATATTAGTAGAAATAATAGCAGTATTGTGCGTCACTGAATTTTGCGTCACCGTATTCATCACATCTTCTGCTGAAAAACTAACGCTAGAACAAAATAAAAATATTGTTATTAAATAACGTTTCATTGTGTAGCCTTGGTTACTTTGACATACTGATGTTTAATATTCATGAACTCAGCGAAGCCTAATTCATAGTCTGCTGCAATTAATCGCCAACCTGCAATACTATCGCTAATAGCCAAAGTAAGTGTGGGGCTATTGTTGCCAATTGTTACATAAGGTTCGCCGGAGATAACATCAATAGTAAATACATGAAAAGGTAAAGCATCTACGTTTAAATATTCTTTGCTATCTTCAGCATGTAGTATTAATTTTTTAGTATCCTCAATTTCATCTTTAAGAGAAGCAATTTGGGTAGATATAGTTTGCATATTTGATGACTTAGCTAGTACAACAATGGACTGTTGCGTTTCATTTAAAGATTTTTCTACAGCTTCAAATAGATGCTTTACTTCTGTGTGGTTTATATTCGTAGAAAGTAACTGAATATCTGATTGAATATTATTTACTTTTTGCAAAAGCATTTTGGCATGTTGCTTGTGCATTTCCTGCAAATTATTTTTATGGTGATATAGTCTAATTCCCAGCAATGCTACAATTAAGACTAAAATAACACTCATTAATTTTATATTTCTATTTTGTTGAAATAATCTCTTAGCGTATGAGGAAAATTTCATTATCAAATTACTCAAGCATTAGATTTTAAAAATGGTCTAGAAATAAAAAAGCCCTTTCTTTTTAAAAAAGGGCTTCCTTATTTGCTAAACTTTCATAACTCTTACGATACTATCAACTTTATACGCGAATAAATCAGACTTGTAAAGAGTCATTTTACTTTTTTAAAAATATTTTTTTCTTTGCACTTAAATAACCTTTAATCCACTCATGAGCAAATTTTAAATGGGCATAAAATTGGGATTTTGAATAACCACTATGTTTTGCTTTTGACAAAGGATCAATCGGATTAAAATAATAAATTCTTAAAACATTCGCTCTTTCGGGTTGTTGCTGTGAAAGCTCACATACCAAGTTTTCCACTTCTTCTGCAGAAGAATTTGAAGGAAGGCTTTTTGCTCCCGTTCCAGCGGCAAGAAAGCCACCTTCTTCTCTTATTCTTGCAAGTATATTCCGACGAGGGAAACCTATCCCACTATCACACCCTTTCATAAACCATTCTCCCCATTCAATCAATCTGTTTTCAATATATTGATCTTCTTTACTTTTATTTCTCATTATTAATTACCTTGTAAATAATTTTCTTCGCCAATCTTGGCGATCTTTTAAAATTTGTTCATAATTTTTTTCAGCATTTAATAAAATAGCTTCACCCATTTGCGAATCATCTAAACATCCCCAATGATCGCTGCAATACCAGGAACCATGCCCATAAAGTGGTGACCTTATGGTACCAGGAAGCGGGCAACGCCTATTGTTGATGCGATACTGACAACAATGATCAGCAACTTTTTTTTCATCTGCATCAGGATAAAACCAGCCACAAGTACACTTTTTAAGTTTATCTGAAAAAATTTTCCCGCATTCAGGACAAGAATGAATGTGCTTCATTTTTAGTAGTTTCCTCTGTGATAACTAGCTCACCTACATATTGCTCAAATTTAGTTGCATTAAATAAGGTAAGTGGTCGTAAAAACTCTGACATAAGAGGATTACCTTTCCACTCACGCGTTTTCTTGGCAATGACTTGTCGACAATCCATAACTGTTACACCTGTTTTCAATCGCGCCATAATTAATTTAAGATTGGTATCAACTGGCCGAAAAATTCTTCCTGTTTTTTGATTCAAAAACTGTAAAACTTCCAATGCCTGAGATTTGAGATTATTATTTTGATCCAAAGATATTACAGAATTAGCTTTATCTATATTGTCTTCTTTTATTTTATCATTTTCTTTCTCTATATCCTTTTCTTTATCCTTTTCCTTGCTTACAAGAGGCTTATAGGGAGCTTCTAAGCCACTATTATTCTTATCATTTTTTTGTAGATGAAAAGCTTTAGAATACTTATCATAAAATGCAGATAAAAAAGATAAATCAGGCAGTAAATTAAAAGCCGTATTTACCCCCTTTACTCGATTATCATTAGGCTTTAATTGTGTACCGATTTGATCAAACGCCATATCGTGCACCCAAATATATTCTGACGATTCATCATAACTACAATAATCAATCTTTGATAACTTCAGTAAAGCTTGTAAAGAATTTTCATAAGTAAGATTGATTTCGTGAGCAATAATGGCAAGAGGTAGATAATAAACACCCAACATATTAGCATGAGGATTGGTCAGTAAATAAATTGCAAGATGTTGCGCCTCAATACCTAACTGCCTAATATGACTGCCCCGCTTACCAATCCAAAAAGTGGGGGGAACTTTTGCAAATTCACGCATAACAATTTCCTTCAAAATAAATGACTAAAGAATGATACTATTTGTTAACAAAGTGTCAATATTTAATGTTACTATTTGTGATATTGTGATTTTATGGTACTATTGGTAACATTAGGAGTTTACTGAGTATACAAAAGGCTTTTAATTTATGAATAGTTGGTCAATGCGCGTTAGAGAGCGCATGAAAGCATTGGGATTAACCCAAGAGGTTCTCGCGAGCAAAATGGGGATTACACGCGGCGCTGTTGCACATTACCTTGCTGAGAGACGCATCCCACCATTAGCGCAATTCAAAAAGCTTGCTGTTATTTTAAAAACTGATCCTGCTTGGTTACATTATGGAACTACTGTCAACAAAGCTGCATTAACAAAATCCTCACCTGGAGAAAATGTAGCACCCAAAAATCAAATACCTATACTTTCTTGGGAGCAAGTTGCTGATTTTGTTGATGCAAGCAAACTTAGTAATGAAGCTAAAGAATACGTACCTCATTTTTTTATTGCTCAACCACGCTGGTATGCATTACGCATCAAAGGTGATGCAATGACAGCATCCTCTGGTAGTCACCTTAGCTTTCGTGAAAAAGATATCATTATTGTTGATCCTGATAAAATTGCAACCCATGGAAATTTTGTCGTTGCCTTATTACCTCGCGCAAAAGAAGTTACATTTAAGCAATATGTCATTGATGGTGGAATACACTATCTAAAACCGCTAAACCCACAATATCCGATAATTGAAATTGATGAAAGCACACATATAGCTGGGGTTGTTGTTCAGTCTTTGAATGTATGCTCATAATGGATTATTCGAAAATAAATAATCAGCCTCTTGAGTGAAATGTATGGTGATGAAAAAAATCCTAAAAATAAAATCGTGGAAGACGCTTTAAACGACGGCAATGTACATCCTGTAGCTAAAGCTTGGCTTAAGAAAATTAATAGGTTGTAAAAATAAAAGTAACCGTATGGCAAAGTATATAGCTATACGGTTACACGATAACTCTAATCAATAAATAAAGTTTCATTAAGCACAACCTTGAACTGAATTCAAGCATTGCGTTTTATTTTAAGATGATACTCAAGATCCAAGGCAGGCAAATCATAACCCAAGCCGCGTAAGATGTTATAATTATGCATCATCCGTGTTTTTACTTCTTCACTTTTGTTCTGTTGGTATAGTAACATATCGCTGCATATTTGATCCATTAAAAAACCGCCATGTGTTGTACCGTAGGTTTTTTCAAGGTCACTTGTATTGCTAATAGGATCTTCCGTCACTTTTATTCCCCATAGATTGTTACTTTTTGGATCCAAATAATTTTTTACTATGTTATTTCCATTTTTTTTGCCGCTAGCTCTTTTAAAGTCTCGATTATACTCCTCTGTAATTATTGCCTTAACTTCTTTGGGCAGTTGTATCGTCGGATGCCGTGGAGTATTTCGATTCCAACGGCCATCTCGGGCACCTAAATGAGTGACTTCTGTTTTTCTAAGAGTAACCTGAATTTGTTTTAACTCTGTGATGGTAGGATTATTGTTAAGTAAATGAATTATTTTTTCAAATAATTTTTGACGAGAGTCCTTTCCTGTTCGTCTTTCAAAAAACCTAGAAAATGATGATCGTTTACTTTCTGCATCGTCTAAGCTTGCAGCATAGCATTTTAAGTTTTGCTCGTTATCAATGTTGAAATTAGTTTCAAACGGTTTTTTTCCATAATTCATAAGTTTGTTAATGTTTTGACTAGTTACTTCATCAATTTTTTCTTCGCGTCCTAGATTTTTTGGACTATTAATAATTTCCATTATTTTTTCTTGTATTTTGGAGCAAATTATTTTTGAAGTATTTGTATCGGTATATAATTCTCTCGATTCTAACCAACCCCCTCTTCGTCGAATAAATCCATAATGTTGAGTTTCATGCTCATCAAATAATTGGGCAAATTTAGCTAATTCTATTAAAGATAAAGATTGGTTACAATTAAAAAATTTTTCGATCTCACTTTTTGCAAGCGTTTTTTTTACTGCTAGCCTTATATTTTCGTTGTCATTTAATAATTTTAAATCTAATAATAAATCCTGGGGAGATGTTTTTGTTTTCATTGTTAAATTTTCAGAGGTTGTTAAATGATGTAAAATATTAAAATTAGGCTTTTTATTTAGACTCCTTACGTCTCTTTTCACCTCTTCCTCATCTTCCTCTCCTTCCTCTTCTTCCTGCTTTTTTGTATATTCGTCGTATTTTTTAGAAACTTCTGGATTTTTAGCAATAAAAATATTAAATATAGAATAAAAAGCTTGAATATGGGGTATAACATCTTTTTCTACTCGTTCTATTTCTAAACGCAGCTTCTCTTTAACCTGAAGGTTAAATGAGCATGTTGCTAGCGCATTTTTTAACTCGGCAAGATTTTTAATAGAGTTGTTAAATTCATTTAAAGATGCTTTGTTAATCTCAATAAACTGTGGATTTTCTTGCAGAAAGTTTAGATCTAGCTTGTTGTTATTTAGTTGTGGTTTAATATTGTTTAATAAAAATTCTAAATTTTTTATTAAATTTTTGATATCTTTATAGGTTTGGATAAGAGGAATTATATTTTTTTCTGCATGGTTAATTTGTGAAAGAAGATCTTGTAAGTCAGAAGGATGAGGACGAGCTTGTAATAATTGTTCTTTTATCTTACGGAGTTGCTCAATATTTGAACGAAACTCTCTTAAAGGGGTATCAATATTTTTATTATTGCCTGATTGTATATATTCTAGTAGAGATTTTAATTTTTCTACATAAAATTCTACCCCTTTTGCATATCCTGATTTTTTTTGTTCTACAGGTTGTTGCTTTTGAGGAACAGGTTCTATTTTGTGATTATTTTCTATCGATAGCCTATCGACTTTCATGAACAGGCGCTCTAAAGTTTTTATATCGTCATTAATTAATCCTTCATAAACCTCGTGGTTATTAATTGAGTTTTCTATTATTTCTTTTAATTCATCTAATAAATATTGAAGAGCAACTAAATCATTTTTAATTTTTTCAAGAATCAACTTATTACTTTGAATATTTATTACATCACTTGAATTTTCGATAGGTTTTATTTGTTTTATTTTTTCAAAACTGGCCGCAAATATTTTTGAGGTATATTCAAAAGAATTGAGTATATATTTATTCTGTATTGAATTATAAATTTTTAATATTTCATCATAACAAGTAGGTAATGAAGTAATTTCAAGTTGCATACTAGAAATAATATGTGAAAAATCGCTTGAATAATATTCGATTTTTTCTTGGATTCGTTCTTCAAGTTGAGTGATCTTTTTTAATAAGTTTTGTTGATGCTCAGTATTTTCTAGCAGATTATTGCTTACTTCTGCTAATTGAGACATTTTTTCAGAGTAAGCTAGTATTGTTTGTGAGGTGATTTGATGTTGTTGCTCTAAAGACTGTAACGAAGCAGAGAGTTTTGTATTGATTTTGTCTAATGCATTATTTAAGTTGTTAGTGAATACTGCAACAATATTTGAATATCCCCACAACATGCCGCCATTATAATAATTATTATAATTTTGAATAATTTTTCCTATATTTGAAAATTCGTCTCCTAAGAAGTCTTTTAAAGCCACAGAATTCTGTTCAAATAATAATGCAAGATTTTTATAAAAGTCTTTTTCACTTGTTTCTTTTTTTTCTTTTACTTGCAACAAAATATTAAATGCTGCCTGAATTGAGTTAATATTATTTAATTTTTGCTGATTATCATGTAATTGGTTTTTCAGTAATTTTAAATTATTATTAATCGCAGCTTCCGAAAGAGAGTGTTTTTCATCAAGCTCTTGATTGTGGCTCTTGAATATTAAATTTAATTCGCTCTCTAAAATATCTTTTTGAGCGGATAAATCACCAAATGTTGATTGATAATTTTTCAGTTGATCTGTTACCGATTTTTTTTGCTCAACAAATGGCTTGATATTTTTAACTATCTTATTAATTTCAGAAAATGCTTGATTAAGTATTTTTATTTCACGTTGATTTTTGTCATCTGTCTTATTCAAAGAATGTGAGTGTGTCATTGCTGGAAGCACTCCTCGGTAAAAATTTAGGTTATTATGTTGTATTATATAAACTCAAAGTCGACAGGTTTGAGCGTCTAACTCATAAATTCCATTAAGAAATAAAGGAAAAACCTTTCAGAAAAAGATACAATGCTTCCCCCCAACTTAAGGAAAAGCTGGCGCCAACCAGCAGGAAGCATTGTAATGGACAGAATTAACATAATCCCTACCTTCATATCAACATTTTTCAAACGAATGCCGAATTTTTTTCGAAACAAACATCAACTATTACTCACTTGGCTGATCTTATTAATTGCTTGCGGCGTAGGCGATTATAAATTAACAACTATGGCTTATTATGGGTCAGGATTTGTTACGGAATGGCGATTTCGGCGCTTGCTATCTGCTTCCTACTGGAATTTGAAACCAATTTTTACGTGGTTTTTGTCGGAGATTATTAAAAAATTACCTATTCCAGAAGACAAAACACTTTATGTTATTGGGGATGGCAGTAAAAAAGAAAAACGTAGCAAAAAAAATCCTTATATGCAAAAAGGAAAAATAAGAACAAATGCTGCGTGGTTTTTTGGCATTCGTTTTTGTGTGCTGATGATTGCATGGGGAAATTTTAGAATCCCTGTTGATTTTAGAATTTTATATCCGAAAAAACACAAAAAATATCGCAATGAAAATAAATTATTTCGTGACATGTTGAAACAATTCACCCCTCCTCCCTGGGCAAAACAAGTGATCATCATGGGTGATACTGCTTATGCATCAGTTGACAATATGAAATACATTCAAAATCGTGCAAAAAAAGAATGGAATGAAAATAAAGTATCGTGGTGGTTTGTATTTTCAATGGCTAAAACTTGGAAATTTTCTGATGGAAAAAGTTTGCGTGATTTAGCAAGACATGTCAAAAAAGAATGTTATCAAAAAATTTTTGTTCCTAAAACATCGTCAAATCACAAACAATGTTTTTGGACGTTCAGTAAGAGTGTCAACTTGCGGCACATAGGAAATGTCACGATTGTATTAAGCAAAAAAAGGCGTAATTTAGGGCCTAAAAACGTTAAAGTCATTGTGACCAATTTACCTAATGTTACCGTAACACAAATACTGAGCATCTATCAACGAAGATTTATGATTGAAGTTTTGTTTAGGGAATTAAAATCTGGGATGGGTCTTGGAAAAATGCAAGTGACTAAAGATGAAACTCGAATTGAGAAATCAATCGGTTTATCTATTGTAGCTTATCTTCTTATACTCAAAATGCAGCATAAAGATATTCCTGATAATCAAGGTTGGAGCATCTTCAGTCTCAGAGAAAAATTTCGTCATAGAGTGATGAAAAATCAATTTAATCA
>Ga0207010_1043_pt1 | contig 29490 bp, 23 predicted proteins | sample Alteio_BWMinCont_82_FD_153465 | JGI IMG/M metagenome (GOLD analysis project Ga0207010, IMG submission 153465) | Enriched cells from forest soil in Barre Woods Harvard Forest LTER site, Petersham, Massachusetts, United States -... | ecosystem: Environmental > Terrestrial > Soil > Temperate forest >...
TATATGGGTGGAATAAGTTTTTTGAAATTTGATAATTTCAGTGAGTATTTCCGGGTTAAGCTTATTGAGCCTGGAGATGATATTCAAAGACAGTTTTTCAAAATTTGCATAGGGTTTTTGCAGTTCGGCTATAATTTTTTGCCTAACATCTTCAGTCGATTTGGATGAAGAATACAGGCGACTGCTGACAGGGGAAGAAACCGATGACTCTGTTGAGGAGATCCCTCCTATTGAATCTTTTCTCGATTCGGAAATAGGGCCGAGGCTCGGAGTAAACGATGGTCTCCTGAATGAGTCTAAATTATCAAAATTGCTATTAGAACCAATTCCGCCTTCATTCATACCTAAATCCTTGCGAGAATCATGCCATTATTAGTGGCTGATACTTAGTGAAATAGAAGTTCTATTCTTTTTTCGCGCTATTGATGAGGTGATGGTGTGAGAATATCGCCTGGACTTGGAAAAGTAGATCCATCTTGGCCAGTACTAAGGGCAAGAGTGATTAAACCTTTGATGACTTGGTCGTTTTCGGATTGGGTGAATAACTTAATGTTACTCTTCAGCATATTTGCATAGTCTGTATGATTGCTTTGCAGAGCAAAGGAGGCTTCTGAAAAAGGGCCCTCTATCCAAGTTCCTTCTTTTTTCAGTTTTCCAACTAGTAGGCTGATGGGATCATCTTTATCTAGCTCATTATTTTTTAGTTTTTGAATAATTTCTTTTTTATCTGGTAGGAGGATTTGCTCCATAACCGGCTTACTATCCTTCACCACTAGTGCTCCGTTTTCAATTTTCTGTTTCGTTCCAACTGGAAATTCTGTCTGCATCCGGATGCTTTGAAACAGACGGCCAACGAAATTTTTTCCATGTTTATAAAATATTTGTTCAGCAATGTTATTACCCTCAATTTTTTTATGGAAGCTATTACCTGATTTAGCTTTGAATTCAGAAATCGATTTCATCAGTTCATTTTTTTTTCTCGTAGTAGGCTCTTCATAGCCCATTGTGCGCGAAATGTCATTGAATGCCAGCGTTTCGCGAATTGTCTTTAAGATGGCTAACGAAGGACTTGTTCCGGTGATTTGTTTGTCAGCATGTTCTGATAGTGAGATATTTTTCAATTCCCCTTTTTCATTTTTGACTTTTAATAAAAATGTGCCACCCACAATCGTCGCATCGGCTAGTGTTTTTATGGTCTCTTTGACAGAAAAGGGCATAGCATCGTTTTTATCGATAAGGTGAGCCAGAAATTTAGAGGTGATATCCTCGTTTTTCCCCAATTGAGGGAATCCGTCCATCCCCTGGATGAGGTCATGGAAGAATGCCATGGCTGCACCAGCCATGCAGGTGGATTCCGGAAGACCCTTATTAAAAAGTTTTTCATATGTATCGTAAAACATTTCCTTGGCATGTCCAATATTGTGATACCCTTTACCATCCAGGTTAAAAGTCGGTTTTCCGGTAATAGCTGGGTTCTTTTGAGCAAATGCAGTCCATTCATTTTCAAGTTCGGCAGGATTAGAAAATAATTTTTCATGATTTTTTATTAGACTTATGCAATTATTAGATAATGCTTCGCTATTTGCAGTTAGTTTAATATTTCCAGTATCAAATAAATTAACAGCATTGTAAAGATTATTATTGTTATTAATTAAAAGATCTTTTATAATTTTGATATTATCGCCATATAATTCCTCATTTATAAAGGTATTCTGTGAAGCTAAGGGAGGAGGAATTTCTGTCTTGGAGATGGAGGGAGAAATTGCAGAAAGAATTCCTTTCTGGTCTGGACGAGTGATCCCGTTTTTATCGGTAATATTATGAATGCTTTGTTTGCGCAAAGTAGGAAGAGCTAAAGATGAAGGAGGAGCCACAATCTCATTTGGCATGCGGGTTTTCTCTAAATTGGCACCGAGGTTCTGTATCTTTGATGTAGAAACTATGATTGTTTTTGCATTTAAAGGAGAGGTTTCTTTAGGCCGGATCGTTGTTGAAGGGGTACTTTCTTGTGTAGAAAGTGGATTAATTAGTGGCGAATTACTGGATAAAGGACTAGCACCCATAATACCTCCATTAACGATAAGTCTATAAACATATTGTAACATTTTATTAATAAATATAATACTAATTATTATGTAGAGGTCAAATGCAACCTATCAATCAAACAATCACTGACTATAGCCAAACAACATTAATCCCTGTTATCAATGAATTTCTCAAGTCTACCGGTCGATCAATTCAATTAAAAGGAGGCTGTTACGGCCTCATCCTCCTCCACTGTCAAAAGAAATTCGAAGGAAAGGAAAATGAATACTTTCAGAGTATAAAAAAAATATGCGAAGAAAAAATTGAATGGGTATTGAAATCGGATGACAGAAAAAAGTTTTGTGAAACAGTTATAGATTACCAATCATTTAATAGTCATATGTTAATGCGTAGAACAGTAAGATCTATTGATAAAAATCAGTTAGGTCTTCAATCTTCTTTTAATTTTATAGCTGCATACCCATATAACTCAGCCACTAAATCGCATGATCAACTCGCTAAGTTATTTAAAGAAATTACGTTAGTGGCTTCCACTATTGAAAAGTACTTTATCATTAATATCGGAGATCATGCTGTAGGGATTTCAGTCTATTGGAATTCTTATCTCTTTAATGATCCATTTCATCCAGACTTACCCATTTCTCGCTCATTTGAGAATGGACAAGATGGCGGAGAATTTGATTCTGTCGTTTCCCATCTTGCCACATACCATGCAAGAAATATGTCTCTTTCGTTAGGAATAGAGGTAGTCACAAGACAAAATATAAGTGCGGAATTTGAAAAAAGTAAAACCTTACAAGCTCTGCAACAGGAAATATTAAAAGCTGATCTCAACCAACGGTCAGCTTCCGGAGCAACTCCATTCATGATAGCTATTAAAGACCGAAAATTTGATATTGCCAAACTGTTAATCTCATATAAGGCAGATCCAAATCTCGCTTTTGATCCTATTTCACCACCAGTTATTCAAGCGATCCTTTCTGATGATTGTGCAGCTCTTGAACAACTAGATGCAATGGGTGCAAACCTTAGCCTTATCTGGAAAAACAAAGAGACGCCATTGTGGAAGGCCTCGATGCTTGGAAAATATGATGTTGTGAAGTTTCTTTTTAGTAAATATGTTTATCCTCAAAAAAATGGAGATGATATTTCACCAAGAGAAGCTGCTGAAATCAGTCTTCAGACTATAAAAGCTTCTTCCCAAGAAAATAAAGTGAATGAGCAAGAAGTAGAAAACTACGAAAAAGTGATTAAAATACTTAAGGAGTTTGAGGAGCAGGAGGAATTGTACAAACTGGGGTTTGGACCTCATTACTAATACTCAAAATAAATAAGTCTTGTACTTCATCTCCAGGGAAAGGGTTCGACCTTATCTGTTGCAATCTGAGCAGGAAAAAGAATCTTCCCAGTTCCATGTCCAGTTCTTATCTTTTTTGTCCAAGGCTATGATTTCCTGGCGATGAACAGGTTGGTAAAGCAGACCGGAACAACACTGGTCACAGCTCTCAACCTCACATCTACAACTTCCTATAGGAATTGTGATTGCTAGAGTGCCTTGAAGCATGCCGTGATTGACTCGATCGCAGCCTCCCTGTATTTCAATGGAAACATAGCGGCCTAATTGAGAATATATTCTTACTTCACCGCCTAAAATATTGCGGCGATGTTTTTCAGGAAAATAAGAATAAAATCCCAGAGCGCCATAGAGATTAAATCGGCAGCAGGAACTCTGCCTCCTAAGCCATTTTCCTATCTCAGCATCGAAACCCCCTAATGATTGCTGGTGCTGGTGGTTAGTCGCTTCGAATCCATTGCCTAAGTCAATTTCATGCCTTCTGTGAGCCTTTCTGCCGCCTAAAGGAAAGTAGCTGTTGCAGCGAAAATCCCAGCCGGGTGTCAACATCTCTATGCCAATGCCGAGCTGATCGTAATAATGGCGCCAGGAGCCCTGCCTAAAGTCGTAATAGGCATTTACCCCGAATACCTTTGAACTGTCGCTATTGATAAATCTTAATCCGCCTCCTAGGTTGCCTGCAGTTTTTCCATTATTAAACCAATGCCCGCGAAGATCGATGAAAGGGAACCAATAAGATTCAGTACATAATTGAAAAGGGATGAACATTCCAAAAGAAGTATAGCCTTTGCGGTTATCCAGCCAATTCCCTTCAACGTGATCAAAGTAAATCCGGGGATCACAGCAGATTGTACAACTGTCACAAGAGGGTTCGCTGATTGGAGGACATTTGCAAGTTTCTTCAGCAGGCCTATCCTCTTCTTTTTCTAGATCAGATATAACCGTTGGCGATGCAAAAGGCTTGCATATATCATGACAATGGGTAAGGTATTTAATTATATCCCCTTTGCATGATACAGGCTGAATGCTTACTGCATCTACTTTGTCGGCTGTCTTCTCTGCTTCTACAAATGTGGTATATATTATCCTAGAATTGGCAATTGGAGTCGTCCAAGAAGCACAATCTTTTGAGCCATAATCACTTGAGATTGGAACCTCCTTCACCGTTTGGGAATGTTCTACCCCCATCTCAAGTGATTCTGACTCAAAATCTTGCACTTCTTGGCTCGGCCCAATCGCTGTTTCCAGGATTAATGGTTGGGGAGAATCATCCTGAGGCTTATCTGCCGATACACTGAACAATGTGGTTATGAGGGCCATTGCTTCATCAAAGTTTTTCTGATCAGGTTCGCTAGTGTTTGATTTCTTACTGACCTGAACAATCTGATTTGGAAAATCGTTCTGTGACACATCAAACGATGTCGTAAGCATCCCGTTAATAGCAACAGACAAGACGAAAATATAATTAATCATGTTCAATTCACTCCCTGATGGACCGCATTCAAGTGATTGTTAATACAACTTTCTTTATTAGACAATTATTAATTTTTCGACAAGATAAAAAAATTATTTTCGTCCGATTCCGGTCTTATATCCTGAAAAGCCCGACTGAAAGGTGATACAAAAAAATAGTAAAGGATGGAACAAATGAAAATGATCGTTTCATTACAAAAATTTACCCCCACGGTGAAGCTATTGGTTTAACTTCGTCCAAAATTGGAGAGTCTTTAAGTGTTTTCCCAGGGGAAACGGTTGATTCGGAAGGCGAATTGGACGATCTTAAACTAATAGCCCACGGTGATACTATACAATTTGGCAAATTTGTTCTTGGGGTGTATCAGGAAGGGCCTTGGATGAATTTTTAAACTGAAAGCCGAACATGGACGAATGGACAGAATGGACGTAATGGACTAGAATGAGTCCATTCTGTCCATTAGCCCATTCTACACATTTATTTTTCAGACTGTTTGACTTTCTGTTTTTTGTTATTTTCTTTGGCTTGGGCTTCTTCTTCTGTGTTGCCCTTGCTGTTGTTCTTTTCTTTATCTTTATCTTTGTCTTTTTCTTTCTCTTTAAGAATCGAAAAAACCTTTTCATCGACGATGTCGATTTGGCCATCCTTGACAGAAACAAGGCACTCACGACCTTCGTTGGGGTTCATGAGCATCTTTTCGGCGATAGGATCTTCCAGGTATTGTTCTACAATACGTCTGAGTGGGCGTGCACCCATTTCTGGTTGGAAGCCCTTTTCTACCAGGAAGCTCTTGGCGGCATCGTCCAGTCTGATGTATATTTGACGTCTTTCCAGCCGTTTTTGCAGCTTGGTCAATTCAAGGGAGATAACCTTCAATAAAGCTTCTTTATTGAGGGGGTGGAAGATGATGACATCGTTCAAGCGGTTCAGGAACTCAGGCTTGAATCTTTTTTTGACTTCCCCTTCGATCTTCTCTTTGATCCTGTCGTAGTCTAGACTACTTTCTACAGCGCCAAAACCAATTTCTGTCGATTTCTTGATCAGGTCGGCGCCGAGGTTAGATGTCATGATAACGATGGTATTGCGGAAGTCAATCCTTCTACCAAATGAGTCGGTCAAGCGCCCTTCTTCCAAAATCTGGAGCAACAAGTCCATCACATCCGGGTGGGCCTTTTCTATCTCGTCGAATAAGACAACTGAATAAGGTCTTTGGCGGACCTGTTCTGTCAACTGTCCTCCTTCTTCGTGTCCAACGTAGCCTGGAGGAGATCCTGTCATACGGCTGACGGCAAATTTCTCCATGTATTCGGACATGTCAACCTGGATAAGGGCATCTTCGCCGCCGAACAGATTGATCGCTAGAAGCCTTGCTAGGTGTGTCTTACCTACACCTGTCGGGCCTAAGAACAAGAATGCGCCTATCGGCCTGTTGGGGTCTTTGATGTCTGCGCGGCTCCGTCTGATAGCCCTTGCAACTGTTTTGACGGCGTCATCCTGTCCGATAATGCTTTCACGCAAAATCTCTTCCATCCGGAGCACTTTCTGCAGCTCACCTTCTGTCAAGCGGTGTAGTGGAATACCGGTTTGTTTGGCGATCACGGCTGCCACATCTTCGTCTTCGACGATGACCTCATGCTCTTCTTTATTGATTTCCCACTCAGCGCGTATCTGCTGCAGCTGTTCACGCAAGGTCTTTTCCTTGTCGCGCAGCTTGGCTGCCTTTTCATATTCTTGCTTACTGATGGACTCTTCTTTAGCCACACGCACCTCTTCGATCTCAGCTTCATATTTGCCGATATCCTGAGGTTGATTCATCATGGAAATGCGCATCTTCGCACCGGCTTCATCGATTAGGTCGATGGCTTTATCAGGCAGGAAGCGGCCATGAATATAGCGGTCTGATAAGATGGCTGCCGCATTAATTGCCTGGTTTGTGAAAAAGACTTTATGGTGTTTTTCATATTCTGGCTTAAGTCCCATGAGGATTTCGATAGTCTCATCGACAGTGGGAGGAGCAATCAGGATTTTTTGGAAGCGTCGCTCTAGGGCGGCATCTTTTTCGATATGCTTGCGGTATTCATCGATGGTAGTCGCACCGATACACTGCAGTTCGCCGCGAGATAGAGCCGGCTTCAAAATGTTGGAAGCGTCGATCGCGCCTTCAGCAGCACCAGCTCCCACGATAGTATGAAGCTCATCGATGAACAGTAGAACATTTCCGTTTTTTTTGATCTCGTCCATGACAGCTTTGATACGCTCTTCAAATTGTCCGCGGTATTTTGTACCTGCGATCATCAAAGCTAGGTCGAGGGTGATCAGTTTCTTTTTGCGCAGTGGGTCAGGCACATCCCCTTTTACAATCGCTTGGGCGAGTCCTTCGACAATTGCTGTCTTACCAACGCCTGCTTCCCCTACAAGAACAGGATTATTTTTACGGCGGCGGCAGAGGATTAATATTAATCTCTCGATCTCTTCTCTGCGTCCGATGACAGGATCCATCTTCCCTTCACGGCACATTTCAGTCAGGTCATGCCCATAGGCCTTTAAGGCAGGCATCTTGTCATTGGCTCCGTTCCCGGCCCCTTTCTCATAAGGTTTTTGCCCACCTAAAGTGCTACCTTGTTGAGGGGTAGGTCCCGCGCTTGTGATGGGAGGTAGCTGCAAGTTAAATGTCTCGAGTTCTTTCAAGACTTCTTTACGGACTTCTTTTAAATTGACGTTGAGGTTTTCCAAAACCTGCGCAGCGACACCGTCGGTCTGTCTTAGCAAGCCAAGCAGGAGATGTTCTGTTCCAACATAGTTATGGTTGAGGTTGGCCGCTTCTTCATTAGCAAATTCAAAAACTTTCTTAACCTTACCCGTCAAGGCTGGGTCACCATAAACCTGGATTTCAGGTCCATATCCGACCAGTTTCTCCACTTCGCTGCGGACTGTTTCAAAATCTATATTAAGGTTACGTAGTACATTAACAGCCACTCCTTGGCCTAATTTGAGCAGTCCAAGCAGTACGTGTTCTGTTCCCAGATAATTATGGTTCAGTCTTTGAGCTTCTTTTTTAGCGAGCTTAATAACTTGTTTTGCGCGATTCGTGAATTTGTCAAACATGGGTGACTCTCTTTATTTTTTTTCACTTTAGGATTTTTTCAATTATTTATGCTAGTAATATCCTCAATATCTATATCTCAAATTGCAATTCGGGGTCAGACCCCGAATTGCAATTTGATCATCGGAATTGCAATTCGGGGTCTGACCCCGAATTGCATTATACACAAAAGAACAAATTTAGCAAACAACAATGTCATCTGCTAAGTTTTTCGCATATACTATGCAGTCATTAATAGCTACGCCGCTAATAGAACTCCCGATTCGATAGACTCCTTTTTCCTTCTTTGCCTCGTCTACCCATTGACTATGCCCTACTTGAAATTGGGGAATCGCCCTTTTGGCAATTGAAATTGAGTATTTATCAGGTGCAATTTGTATGCCAAGATGACGACGAGCAGCCTCCTGGGCTGTAAATAAACATTTTTCGTGGTTCCAGGCAGAGACTTCTTGATGAAGGGCCCCGCCTAACATGATAGTTAAGCAAGTCTCATCGGTATTCCTAGGAAAGACTGATGAATCGAAAACACACCCCAAAATTTGCTCCTTTTCGCGTCTGGCTATCAAGTAGCCGAATCCGGCCTGATTAATCACTTTGCTGCGATAACCGAGATTGACAACACCAACAGTAGCATATTCAATCTCCTCAGCCGGTAAAGATGATATGACTAAATCAGCCGCTACTGTACGCCCATTTTTAAGTACAACTTTATCACTGCTTATCTCAACTATCTCCGAGTGATAAAGGATATCAGCATCCAGCTGACCGGCCAAAGCAAGCGGTAAGGTTTCCATCCCATGCTTAAAAGAAAAAATGGGTGTCTTTTCCATCCTTGAAACAAAGGGAGTAGCAGAAGGGCTTTTTCTTTTCTGTTTTAATGCTCCTTTCAAGAGCGATCCATATTGCTGCTCCCATTGAAAATAGCGGGGAAAGCAACTTTTCACCGAAAGTGTATTGATGTCTCCGGCGTAAATGCCATTGACAAGAGGATCGATGAACCGCTCGGTCCATTCTAAACCAATCCTCCTTTTGAAAAATTCTGATATCGTCTGATCCCGGTCCGGACCAGCGGGCATTCTCCAATCTTGCCAAAGAGCCTTTAATCCGGAAAACAGAAGAGAAGAGGTCCGCAACTGTTTTAATTGACCATTTTCAAAAAGGTAACGTTTAAGGGCTGACGGATGGGCAGGGATAACTTCATTTTGCAATCCAAGCTGTTCTATCAACTCAAGGGTCGCGCGGCCGTTCCCCTTTGTCCGACAGCTGCGGGGACCTTTTTCGAAGAGAAATCCATCTTGCTGTACAGACTGGATCAAGCCCCCAGGCCGTCCGTTCTTTTCTATCAGGGTGATATCGACTAATTTTCCATGTTTCTGTTTTAAAAACCAGGCTGCTGAGAGACCACTGATGCCGGCCCCTAAAACGACTATTCTAAATCTGGAAACGGCAATTGGAGCCGGTCCAATTGCGGTTTCCAGGTTATTAGCCGGCATGAGAAGAGCCTTGCACACATTCGACAACAGTCCTGACAGCCTCAACGGTGACATCTGGCGCCACCCCATGGCCTAAATTAAAGATAAAGCCATGATCCCCTTTCATTCCTTCCAGAAGATGGTTGACCTCCTCGCGGATCTTTGCCAAGGGAGCATAGAGGACATCTGGATCCAAATTGCCCTGCAGGGCGATCGGATAACCTACTTTTTTTCTTACCTCAGGCAATGAACAGTTCCAGTCCAGACCGATGGCTGAGGGCTTCGCTTTAGCCATCAGAGGATAGAAACAGGATGATCCGCGACAAAATAGGATAACAGGTATTTTTTTAATCCGTTTTAAAATGGAGTCCATATAATGGAGTGAGAACTCCTGAAATTGCCGTTCCCCTAATACATTGGCCCATGAGTCGAAAAGCTGAACGGCCTCCACACCGGCTTCTATTTGCATATTCAGATAATCAACCGACCAGTCGGCAATTTTGCTCAATAGTTCATGAAACCCTTCGGGATTGGACAACATCCACTTTTTGGTTGCCTTCAAATCACGGCTACTCTTGCCTTCGATCATGTAACTGGCAATGGTGAAAGGGGCGCCGCAGAATCCGATGAGAGGTACCCCTAATTGACCCTTTGTTGACAAAATCCCCTTCCTTACAAATTGCAACTTCTCCATATCAGGCAAAGGCAATCCATGGACATCTTTCATACATGTCATCGGACGATCAATTATCGGTCCAACACTATCTTCAAAACGGACACCCACGCCCATCGCTTCCGGTATTACCAGAATATCTGAAAACAGGATCGCCCCATCCATCCCATACTCACGGATAGGCATAAGGGTGACTTCAGCGATCAGCTCCGGCTGATGACAGAGCTCCAGAAAAGAATATTTGCTCCGCAAAGTACGGTATTGAGGAAGATGGCGTCCTGCCTGCCTCATCAACCACACCGGAGGACGGCCTTTGTTGGTGCAATGCAATGATTCAATTAGTAACGATTTGGATGTAGTCATAAAACCTCTTTGGAATTCAGGAGAAAATAACAATGTTACTTCTCAAAAAAAGCATTCTATCATCTGGAAATGATGCTATCAACCAATTTTTTGGCAATTACTCTTAGGAAGTGTAAAATAATAAGTTAGCGATTAGACTTGAGCGGAAGTTCCTATACTTGTGATTTTGTTGCTTTTCCTTTAAACTTGTAATTCAATCTACAAAAGTGAATCGTTGCAATAATCATTTACACATTGTAAAGTACCTATTGAGGTCATCAAATGTTTGAACTTTATATATTCATGTTTATTGTAGTAGGACTATTCGCCGGATTCCTTGGTGGTCTCCTTGGCATTGGCGGGGGCATCATCATCGTACCCACATTGATACTGCTCTTTCAGTTGTTGGAATTTCCTAGCGATACCATCATGCAGGTAGCTGCCGGAACCTCTTTAGCTTCCATTATTATTTTAGCGGGATCATCCGCATATTCTCATTACAAAAAAAACGGCATCAACTTTGAAGTTCTCTATTATTTAACGCCTGGAATGGTTGTGGGAGCCATCTTTGGGGGCATCGCAGCCCAGCTTTTTCCCAGCCATCAGCTGATCTATATCTTTGCTTTCTTTATTAGCCTTGTTGGCTGTTACTTCCTCTTTTTTAGTAAAAAGGATAGCGAGGAATCAACCATCTGCAAACTTCCTTCCCTATATTTATTTACACTGATCGGCCTCACAATTTCATCTCTCTCCTCATTCTTTGGTATCGGCGGCGGAATCATCACTATGCCTTGTTTAAAGTCGGTCGGATTGTCCACCCGTAATGCCATCTCCACATCGGCAATCTCCGGATTCATTATTGCCGTTGTAGGAGCGCTTACCTTCGCCTTCGTTGGCATGTTTAAAATGCACACAAACGGCTTCTTCGGCTACCTTTATCTGCCGGCCTTCATCTGCATAGGCATCAGTTCCGCTATCTCGGCCCGCGTGGGAGCCCATTACGCCTATATTTTTCCCCCGCTACTTCTCAACCGCCTCTTCGGTGTCTTAATCCTGCTCATTGCTATGCTTCTTTTCTTTCGATAAGATTGACCTATTTGACTAATTCCAAGAATAAATATATAATCAGATTAAGTGGGTTGTTTTACAAGGAGGTATCTTATGTTTAAGTTAATCATCAGTCTATGTGTGTTTTTCTCTCTCGTGGCAAGCGGTTATAATCATCTCCAGGCAAGAGGTGGTGAAGGCGGGCATGGAGGCGAAGGTGATGTTGGTGGCCGGGGTGCCGGCTATTATGACAATAGCGCCCGTTCTAATTGGGAAAACAACTACAATGATTTATACGATGGGGGCGGCTCCGATGCATACTACTATAACGAGCAACAATATGACTATGATCAGAGCGTTCCTAAATACAATCCCAATAGCAATCTGGATCCCATTCCAATTAATCCGCCTCTGACACCTAATTAATACTAAGAGGAATGCTTTGGCGCCAATGGAAGATGTTGTCTGGATCATACTTATTTTTGACGTTAATTAACCGATCGACATTTTTGCCATAGTAAGCCCGTAAGTATTTATGTCCGAGAGCATAATCTGTTGCATTGGCGTAGCTATATTTTGATATTTCATGCGATGTTAAATGGTAAATATAGTGAATGAGTCCATGCGCCAGGTGGTCCTGAGTTTGCAGTGGCCAATAAATGGCTTGATAAGACCACCCGAAAGCTTTTTTAAAATTAAAGGCATTATCAAAATCTGGGACTACGCCGCCAAAAGCATCAAAGTTCAAAAAGACGCGTAAATTTGGTTTGTGTTTGTTCAACGAGTCAAGGTAATCGATGAATTCATGGATGACAAACTTTGATAGAGGTTTGAGAAGGATTTTGGACTTAATTTTATTGAAGGGCAGGGAAGGTTCTGCAGCCCAGTATTGAACAGTGTCTAGGTAAGTGCCCTGATGGATGGTCATCAGCGGATTAAACCGCTGAAATGGTTCTACCCATTCCGTGAAGGGCGCGCTGCCTACTTTTATGCCAATAATCCTAATGCGTGTCACCCCTTCTTTATATTCCAGCCTAATAGATGTTGAAATGCTCGAAGACAGATCCTTGGCCCAACGCTGCCATGTATTAATGATTTTTGCAGTGTGCTTAGGCCTCCAATCCCAAGACAATTCAAAAAAAGTGGCGGAAGGAATGTAATGCATTTTGAAAGTGAATCCCAAGACAATGCCATAGGAGCCGTTACCCCCACCTTTCAGAGCCCAGAAAAGGTCGGGATAAGAATTTTCATTCACTTCGATGACTTGTGCATCGGCATTTAGAAGGGTAATACTTTTGACCGAGTCGCAGGTCAATCCATAGGTACGTGTCAGAAGTCCGATTCCGCCACCCAACGTTAATCCAGTTACAGCCACAGTCGGACAAGTTCCTGTCGGGATAGCGTAATTTAACTCTCCTAATGTTTGTATGACTTGATTAAGAAGGCACCCAGCACCTATATAAACCTCTTCGTTTGCAACGTCGAGCACGATTGAATTGAAATTGCTTAAATCGAAAATATAATTGGAAGAGAGGGAACCCGGTTCAAAGCAATGGCCGCCGGACCTGATCGAGAACTCAAGCCCATACTGTTTGAGTATTGTCAAAACATATTGAGCTTCTGCAATGGTTGTGGGATATATGATTACTTTGGGAAAAACATTGAACCGTTTATTGAAGTTGAATCTATCGGTATTATATTCCGGATCGGTTGGATAGATGGCATAAGATAAATTCTGGAGTTCCGGAGGAGTGGGTATGGGTGGTGAAATCACATGATGATGATGTGAGTGATCATCGCTTGATGCACTTAAATAGGGACAGCAAATGAAAATAAAAGCCCATAATATTTTTCTAGGTGTGATCATTTTGTTCTCCTTATTTTATCGGCAAGTTAACAGACTCCCCAATCTATTTCAAGATATTTTTAGACAAGCTTGAGATTGTGGTTGATCTTCTCGAGACCTTAATCCTAGCAGGCTATCTTGACTTTTGTGCGTTTACCCTAAATTAAAGTTTGGCAAGAATCATTATTTTTTTTATAACAATTCCTTTCGATTTCTTAGAAAAGGAAGTGAATTCATGCGTGTCGGTGTAATCGGAATAAACCATAAATTGGCAGATTTAAAACTTAGGGATCAGCTAGCTAAGGCATGCCAAAGAAGGTTTGGCCCTTCGCAGTCGTTACTGATTTATCAGTGCGTCCTGCTGTCTACCTGCAATAGAACAGAGATCTATTTTAGTTCAGAAGATTTGGCCGAAACCCACACTTCGCTTTTGAGTATTTTGCGCAATGATGTCGATGAAGAATTTGATCAGAAGCTTTATTCCTATTTTGGTGTTGATTGTTTTTGCCACCTCTCACGGGTCACTTCTGGTCTGGATAGTGCGATCGTAGCAGAGACTGAAATACAAGGGCAGGTGAAAGCTGCCTACGAGGCCACCTGTGAATACCATCTGCTCCCAAAAGAGCTCCACTTTCTCTTTCAAAAATCTTTAGGGATCGCAAAAAAAATCAGAACTGAGCTTGATCTAGGCCGAGGGATGCCTAGCCTGGAGCATGCTGTCCTGCAAACCGGACTTGAGTTTTTTGGTCAGCAAGATCAACCCCGGATTTTATTTGTAGGAGCGTCCGATATTAATCAAAAGGTGTTGAGTTTCTTGAAATCAAAAAGATTTTCTCATATCACCCTTTGCAACCGATCTAATGATATAGCTAAAATCATTGCAGACAACGACCATATCCAATTTTTGGAGTGGCAGAAGCTATCTCAATGGCACTACTATGATTGGATTATCTTCGGAACTAAATCACCTGACTACCTTCTTACCAGAAAAGATTGCAGCGACACCTGGAGCGACAAAAAACTGATCATGGACCTTTGCGTACCGCGTAACGTAGACCCGCAGCTACAGCTCGATCCTAGAATTACCTTGATGAATATTGACGAAGTCAACAAACATCTTCAAATCAGTTGCGAGGGGCTGCATCAAACTCTCAATGAAGCAGAACAAAGGATTTCCCTGGCGACAAGGCAGCACGCCATGCGCTACCAAGAGAAAGAAATCAGCAGGCTGACGATCTTGGCCACAGCGTAGCTTAAAATTCTGCTTTGCCGGGATAGCGTGGGAAAGGAATGACGTCGCGGATGTTTTCCATGCCGGTAGCAAACTGGACGAGCCTTTCCAAGCCGACACCGAAACCTGCGTGCGGGACGGAGCCATATTTTCTTAATTCGAGATATGACCAATAATCTTCCGGATTCAGGTGCAAATCCCTCATTTTAGCTTCGAGGAGCGGTAGACGCTCTTCACGTTGAGCCCCTCCGATGATTTCCCCAATACCTGGAAAGAGAACATCCATGGCTGCGACCGTTTTGTTATCATCGTTGGCGCGCATATAGAAAGCTTTGATCTGTTTAGGGTAGTCAGTAAGGATCACAGGCTTATTGAAAAACTCCTCAGCGAGGAAACGTTCATGCTCTGACTGGAGGTCTATGCCCCATTTAACCGGGAATTCAAAAGGTTTGTTTGCTTTTTCCAGGACTCTGACCGCATAGGTGTATGTAGCCCTTTCAAAAGGAGTATTTATGATATGCTCAAGACGCTCAATGATTCCGGGAGCAACCAGTTTATTAAAGAACTGCATATCCTCTTCGCAATTATCCAGGGCGTATTTTAACACATATTTAATATAAGCCTCGGCGCAGTCCATATTATCATTCAAATCAGCGAAGGCCATTTCTGGTTCGATCATCCAGAACTCTGCCAAATGGCGCGATGTGTTGGAATTTTCAGCACGGAAGGTGGGACCAAACGTATAAACATCGGATAGTGCGCACGCATACATTTCCCCGTTCAGCTGCCCGGAAACGGTCAAGTAAGTCGGCCTGCCAAAAAAGTCTTGAGAATAGTCCACCTTCCCCTCAGGTGTTTTAGGGGGATTCAAAGGATCAAGTGTAGTGATTCTGAACATTTCCCCGGCACCTTCCGCATCGGATCCGGTGATGATGGGAGTGTTGATGTAGAGGAATCCCCTCTCCTGAAAAAATTTGTGGGTGGCAAAAGAAATTGCATTTCTGACACGCGTCACAGCGCCGATGGTATTAGTCCTTGGACGAAGATGTGCGATGGTGCGGAGGAATTCGAATGTATGGCGTTTCTTTTGCAGCGGGTAGGCTTCAGGGTCGCATTTACCGATGATAGTTACTTCAGCCGCGTGCATTTCAAGGTCTTGGTTCTCACCCGGACTTTCCACGATACGCCCTTTGACAGCTACAGAAACGCCTGTTGAAAGCTGATTGATCAGATTATTATAGCCGGGAAGATCAGGAGAAAGGATGACTTGAAAGTTAGAAAGGGTAGAGCCGTCATTGACTTCAATGAAAGCAAAAGTCTTCTGATTACGAACGGTGCGGACCCATCCTTTGATAGTCACTTCTTGTCCGATTAAAGCTGCTGCGCTTTTTTTTTCTTTCAATTCTTTTATTTTAGTACGCATGAATGTATCTCCATTTATACAGGATCTGCAAGTTCTTTAAGTTTTTGGATTTCTATCGTCCAATGCGGGACGCCGCCCGGTGTTTCAAGATATTTAGGCAAGGAACGAGTCCTGGGATCGGTCATGAGGAATTTAAATGAATCCCATCCGATCAATCCTTCGCCCAAGTTGGCATGCCTGTCAACGCGCGATGCAAAAGGCTTCGCCGAATCGTTCACGTGGAAGGCATAAAGATGTTCCAGGCCAACGACTTTATCAAACTCTTTCAAGGTTTTATCCCATGCTTCGGGAGTTCTGATGTCGTAACCTGCCGCGAAAATATGACAGGTGTCGATGCATACGCCTAACCGAACCTTTTTTCCCACCCCTTCTATAATGTGAGCAAGCTGTTCAAAACGGTGTCCTACGGAAGACCCTTGCCCGGCAGTGGCTTCTAAAAGGATGACCAGCTCACTTTTTTCTAGCAGCCGTTCGTTCAGTAAAATGCTCTCAATTATTTTATCAAGGCAGTGGCTGGCTTCACAGTCAAGGGAAGCACCCGGATGAAAGTTGAGGAAAGTCAGGTCTAAATCGATGCACCGTTTGATCTCTTCTTGAAAAGCCTGACGGCTTTTGATAAGCATCTCTTCATTAGGACTTCCCAGATTGATCAGATAACTATCATGGCTCATCACCCTATTGATTCCTGTTTCATCAACTGTTTTCTTCCACAAGTTGATGATATCGTCAGTCAAGATACGGCCTTTCCACTGCTTCTGATTGGTCGTAAACATCTGGATAGTGGTGGCCCCGATCGTCACCCCTTCCAAAAGAGCATTATGCAGTCCACCGGCCGTTGAGGTGTGCGCACCTATTAAACACTTATTCAGTGACATGATCATTCCTTAAAATATCCTGGCACTATATCAGAATATTATGATGGGTGCAATTAAAAGCGTAAGATCACACATTTTGTACCTTCTAAGGTTCTAAAAAATTCTGCAGTGCTATAAGATTGTGTCCATGAACGATTCAACCCGCTCCATCCTTGGTTCTGCCGGCCGCTTTTTCTCGGGGACACTACTGAGCCGCATCTCGGGGATGCTGCGCGATATATCGATGGCATATGCCTTTGGTACTCAGCCGGCTATCGCCGCTTTTATGCTGGCTTTCCGCCTTTCACATCTCTTTAGAAGATTATTTGGCGAGGGAGCATTCCAATCGGCTTTCATTCCTGAATTTGAAGCTTTGCGCCACCGCAGCAGTCAGCAAGCCTTTCATTTTTTTCGTGATCTTAAGGCCTCATTAACTCTATTTTTAACTCTTCTAATTATGTTCCTTTCATTGATTCTCGGAGCATTCTTGTTTTGGGGAGATTTATCAGAAGGGAATCATGAAGTGGTTTTTTTAACTCTTCTGATGCTGCCAGGGCTGCTATTCATCTGCTTGTATGGCCTGAATGCCGGATTGCTCCAATGCGAAAAAAACTATTTTGTCTCAGGCGTGGCTCCCGTCGCATTTAATGTCATCTGGATCATCGCTGTCATGGCGTTAGGGAATATGGAAACAAAAAGTGCTATGCCATGGCTAGCGGTCGGAGTTGTTATTGCCTGCATTGCCCAGTGGCTCCTCACCCTACCTAAAACCTATGCGATCGTGAAACAAAATCTTGGCGGGATCGGAAAAATAAACTTATTTTCGGATGATCTGATTAAGATGATCAAGCCCCTTTCTCTTGGAATCCTCGGAGTAGCAGCCACGCAAATCAATATTGCTGTCGATTCTCTTTTTGCCCGCTATGCCGACCCCGAAGGTCCAGCCATTTTGTGGTATGCCATCCGGATCGAACAGCTTCCTCTAGCCCTTTTCGGCATTGCTTTGGGTGGTGCCGTTTTGCCTCCTTTATCCCGGGCTCTTAAAAAACAGGACTGGGCCAACTATTCCCGCTTTTTGAAGTATGCCCTCACAGCTACTTTTGCATTAATGATCCCTTTAACGGCTGCAATTTTTATCTTAGGCGACACAAGCATCAATCTAATCTATGGACATGGCGATTTTGACAGCGTCTCTGCGTTGGAGACTACCAAATGCTTGTGGGCATATGGAGCAGGACTGCTCCCTGCAGCGATGGTGCTGATATTAGCTCCGGCATGTTATGCTGACAGAAACTACCGCTCCCCGGCCGTTGCCTCTATCATCACCATGCTCTTGAACGCCGGATTAAATGCCATATTTATTTTACAATTTGGCCTGGGGGCTGTCAGCGTCGCGATCGCCACCTCCATCAGCTCTTGGATCAATCTGATCTATTTAGGCGCGGTCTTAAACAAAAAGATTCCGCTTTTCTCTTCTCAGTTGATTATCGACTTGGGAAAAATGATTGCTGCTACAATGGCTGCCTCTGTTGCAGCCTATCTTTTGCGTGAACAGTTTTTTGAGCAGCCTGTCCTATATTCATTCTCCAATCCGTTCCTTGATCAGATTACTTCACTAACCGCCTCAGGGATGATTTTTGCTTTATTGATTGGGGGGTTTATTTACCGGAAAACTGAGACGATCAAAGACAGGGCGTAGTGTATTAGAGCAAATTGTGCTTGCGAAGCCTTGGAGTGCGGTGCTCTGCACCGCCTTTTGGCGCCATTGTGGAAACCATTCTTACCGTAAACATCACCGCTAATGGCACTCACGCCGTTTGCTAACGCCAGTGAATCCAACAATCACGCAAAAAGGCGGTGCAGAGCACCGCACTCCAAGGCTTCGCAAGCAACAACTTTACATCGCTAGATGACCTGGAAGACGTCGCGGAGGAAGGAAACAAAGACTTCGATGATGATCAGGAAAATAATGGTCCACTCAAGACGGCTGGAATGCTGATGGTTCAACTCGTTACCTAACATCTCAAACAACTCTTTCACTACATCGAGGCGCTGATTCAACACTTCAACCCGTGTCGTAATATCGAGATACTTTGCCGTCATCGTATAGAACGGCTCCAGCTCTGCATTTTCCCAGAAGAATTCAGGTGTATCCAGCACATCCAAATGCAAATTAATAGAGTTGCGCTCGATAAAAAGCTCACCCATCTTGCGACGTATTGCCTTTCGAGAAAGAGATACTTTACCGTACTTGGCCAATTCTTCCGGAATGTGTTTGGTATGGTTAAAAGTCCTTCTGATGGCATTTTCAAAGGTGCCAAGCTTTACCGATTGAGCGATGCCATGTGAAATGGCCAATCGAGTTAAGACTTCGTGGTCAGGCAGAATGATCTCATCATCGACGATTTTAACAGACTCGCCAAAGATAAAGGTGAATTCATCAGCTTCTACTTCATCAGCCGGCAATGGACGCTCTTCGTAGTTTTTCACCTGTTCTAAACAAATATGGCATTGTTCGAGCGAGATGCCCCAACAGACCACGACGCCATAAGAAAAATAAAATATATCTGAAACAGAATGATTTTCTAACTGAAGATGAATCACATCACGGTAGAGAGTTGCACCCTGAGACCTTAACCGGTCATAAAGAGGCTTTACCTGGAAGGATGTGGCTGTACAAAAAGCTCTGCAGTCCATAAAAGATGTTGTAATATTCTATAAAAGCCAGTTGAGTCGAATTCAACTGCTGTTTTTAGGATTAAGGTTGCGAGAGAGGGGACTTGAACCCCTACGGGATTTCTCCCACTACCACCTCAAGGTAGCGCGTATACCATTCCGCCACCCTCGCGTCTAGAGGAGTAAAACATATCATTTTTTAATAGTTAACTGCAACAAAAAAAAAGCTAATGCAATTCGGGGTCAGACCCACAATTGCAATTCTGGCTATCTCTAATATAGTCTTGACCTGAATTAGGGCCTAATTGCAATTGAGGGTCTGACCCCGAATTGCAATTTCAAAACCTATACTTTTAATTAGTCTATGAGGTTAAAGGAGGATATCCCCAGGTTTTCGCGCCCTTCCAGGAAACGAACCTCAAAGAGGGTTGCAAATTCCATTGGAACGGCTCCGGCCATCTGCACCAGATTGATGGCGGCCTTGGCTGATCCACCAGTGGCAGTGAGCCGGTCTTGAAATCGATGATTTCAATGCTTTCATCAGGAAAACAACTTTTAAATGACTCCTGTACGGCTTTACTCTTGACATCACTTTCCGATGTAATGGCCACTTTTAGCGCATCCATTGTAGAAAAAATAGAGAGAAATCCAAAGGCAACAAATATGTTTTGTAAAATATATTTCATGTTTAACTCCTTGTAGTTATTGTAGTTTTGACACTAACAATGTCATTTATATTGACATTTATGTCAACACTATTTTAGTGTATGTTCGACACTTACTTAAAAAAGGAGAATGATGAACAGGCTAAGTAGAGTAACAATGTATCCCATTACAGTGGACTGCGTTATTTTTGGTTACAAAGAAGGGGAATTAATGATCGCCCTTATAGAACGGAAAAATCCCCCTTTTAAGGGATCGTGGGCCATACCTGGTGGATTCATTGAAGGAGACGAAACCGTCGAAGAAGGAGCCATAAGAGAGCTAAAAGAAGAGACAGGCATTGATGACATATACCTTGAACAATTCCATGTTTTCAGCAAACCTAAGCGCGATCCGCGCGGCCGAGTCATCACAGTTGCTTTTTTTGCCTTGATCAATTCTGAACAATTTGAGTTGGTAGCCAACGAAGATGCCGCCAAAGCACAATGGTGGTCGGCCTATGATCTTCCCCACTTAGCTTTTGACCATGCGCTAATCTTTGAGAAAGCGCTGGAAGCGCTGCGCAACACCATTAGGATAAAACCTATTGCCTTTGAGCTGCTTCCAAAATATTTCACTTTGACGCAGCTGCAGCTACTCTATGAACAAATTTTCGGAATGAAGATCGACAAGAGAAATTTCCGCAAAAAGATACAAAAGCTAGAATACATCCGATCAAGTGGCAAGCTAACAAAAGGTGGAAGACATCGTCCGGCTATGCTTTATCAATTTAACCTTAAACTTTATAGGAGAATACAATGAAAAAATCGATAATAATCTTATTAATGGGCGTGCTCTGCCTTACCCTGAGCGTGCAATCACAACCGCTTTATGCCATTGATAGCAACGTTGTCATTGCTGAACAACCTGCACTTTCAGACAATGCAATATTATTTTCCGGCAATGCCAACATCCCCCTTGCGCAAGAAGTGGCTGATTATTTGGGCATTCCGTTAGGCAAAGCTAAAATAGGCAAATTCAATGACGGAGAAATCCAAATTGTCGTTGAACAGAACGTCAGGAACAAAGAAGTCTTCATTTTGCAGCCCACCTGTACCAACGGCACCCAGGGGATCAATGACAATTTGATGGAGCTATTTTTACTAATCCGTACCATGAAACGAGCATCAGCCGACATCATCACCGCCGTCATCCCCTACTACGGATATGCCAGACAAGACCGTAAGTCGGCCCCGCGCGTGCCTATATCTGCTGCCGATGTCGCGATGTTGTTAGAAGTCGCCGGCGCTGATCGGATTCTCACCATTGATTTGCACTGTGGTCAGATCCAGGGTTTTTTCCATAACGCACCAGTCGACAATCTCTACGCCTCTACCATGTTCTTCCCTTATTTCTCTAATAAAAAAATGGACAACGTAGTTGTTGTTTCACCCGATGCCGGTGGAGTGGAAAGGGCTAAAAAATTCATGGAATTCCTCATCAAGAATGGCACGCCGGCCAGAATGGCGATGGTCAGCAAGCAGCGAGCCAAAGCCGGTGTCATCGAATCGATGAACCTCATCGGCGACGTTGAAGGGGCCGATGCCATCATCATCGATGACATGTGTGATACTGCCGGCACACTTGTGCAGGCAGCCAAGTTGATTAAGGATCTGGGAGCCAACCGCGTCTTTGCCGTTGTCACCCATCCGGTCTTTTCAGGTTCTGCCCTTGATAGGATACGAAATTCGGTGCTGACAGAAATGGTGATATCGAACACTATTCCCTTGCGCGGAGATGTCCCCGATAACATCACAGTTATTTCTGTTGCACCTTTGCTGGGCGAAGCAATACGAAGAATCCATTTGGGAGAATCGATATCGGACTTATTCACCAATTAACGGCTTATGTGAAAACGAAGTTGAACTTACCCTTAAACTGATCAGACAAAACTATCGTGGCAATCCCCTGAAAGCTCTGGCAAGTAGCCAGATGCTCCAGCAGCCTGATCTCCTCTTCATCAAACTCGATGGTCCCAGCCGTTCGATGGGGTTCACAGAAGCTCTCCCCTTGAAAGTGGAAAGCCTTTTCCTTCAATATCGCCTGACAGAATAGGCATTCCAGCGGAAAGGCAATCAATCCTTCATGACGCAGCAGCTTCAACCTGAAGCTGCTCGTTAGAGCGGCCAAATCAGCACAGTCGGGTATCCGAGCCAGAAAATAGAGCAGCAAGGCGTAAAGTTGCGGCGCCGGCTTACAGGGCAACTGCGTAGATTCAAGTGCATTCAGCATGGTGCATGCAGCATTCAGATGGTTGAGGTCACTTCTTAAAAAGCGGTAAGATTCAATCAGAGTCATTTCATGGCCGCTGAATAGTTCGCTATTCTTTTCTTTGTAAACCACCTGCACCCCCGTCAGAGGGATGCAGATTCCCTGCAGCCCCCGCTTGCGGCTGCGGCTCCCCTTCATGAAAAGTTTTATCAGGCCGGTCTCGGCCGTAAACAAAGATAAAATCTGATCGTAATCGCCAAAAGGAATCACCTTCAGGATGATCCCCTCGACACAATGGAATGGTTGTTGTGATGTCATGGCATAATTATAGGGAATAAATGAACAAAGAGCAATTAGCAAATAAATGAAACGGTGAAGGCTACCTTCATCTTTCTTGCCATTCATGTACATAGCATCGCCAAGATGAACCATCCAATCCCCTTTTTCAGCATTGTCTTTGGGGAATCCTTCAACAGCCTGCTTATATTCATTTTCGGCAGCACTGTAATCTTTCATGAGCATGTCGGCTTTACCCTTCAGATAGTGGATAAGGAAAAGCTGATGCTTCAATCCATGTTTCGTTTTTTAAGGATTAAACCTGATTTTCCACGCTCCCATATCAGATCTGAGTGAGGCAAAAAGCCGTACTCATCTCTTAAGTTTACGGGAATGGTAACTTGACCTTTACTTGTGACTTTCATCTTCGCACGCCTTGAATTCTTACTTCTACTTGTTAGGAATAATACAAAATTAAAATTTTGTCAGGAAGCTCCATTGACTAATATTCTCTTCTTAACTATGATATGCGAGTCTCTTTAACCTAGAAACGGCGATTCAAAAGGTGGTACCAGACACAAGATTCTGGTTCATAACACGTTGAGACGAAGGGGGCATACCAAACGGGTAAGCCACCCTTCCTCTCAGCACGTTCTGAATCAAAAGATTGCATCTGGTATCCCCTTTCAATCGCAGTTTCTAGGTTTAAGCACCGATAGCTCAATCGGATAGAGTACCCGGCTTCGAACCGGGTGGTTGGAGGTTCGACCCCTCTTCGGTGCATTTTTATACTTAATCTTAATCCAAAACGCCAAGCCCCCCTCCTATTTGAACTTTTTTCTTTGCAGAAGAGTGGAATGGGTGTATAATGAAGTTGTCCCAAGCTCTAGATTAGGACAAATTTAACTCAAAAGAGGTAGAGTATGAACCGTAAAGAAAAAGCCTTAGAATTCGCTAATGATGTCTATAATTATAACTTTCAAATCACTGGACGTAATGTAGACGTCACCGATTCGATGAAAACATATGTGATGGAAAAAATTTCCAAGATCGACAAATTCACGAATCGGATCATTGATGCCAATGTCATCATGGATATTCAGAAGATCCAGCACAGAGTTGAAATCTTCTTAAAGATTGGAAATTTACAACTCTCGAGCAAAGCGATCACCGACGATATGTACGCTTCTATTGACAAAGCGGTAGGAAAGTTGGAGGCTCAGATTCTGCGCTATAAAGACAAACAAAATGAGCATCACAAGCCATCAGCACTTAAGGTTAATGTGATGGCTCCGCCTGTGATGGAAGAGGAAGATGATTTTGAAGAATATCCTGTTAAGGAACCTGTCGATGCGTTTAAACCTCATCAGATTGTCAAACAGGAAACTATGCCTCTTAAGATGCTTAACTATAACGAGGCAGCGCTTAAGATGGAGCTATCAGGCGACCATTTCATGATCTTTAAATGTGAAAATGATCAAAAGCTGAAGGTCATTTATCGTCGCGATGATGGTAACTACGGCCTCATTGAACCTAGCTGTGGATAGATAATGCATCCTGACCAACTCTTTTGTCCAATTCGCAAACTTTGGGTTGCCGCAACGCCAGAAGAGTTAGTCAGGCAATCATTAATACAAATGATGACCAAAGATCTCGGCTTTCCCGCTAGCGGGATTGCCCTTGAAAAAGGGCTTAGCCAGATGCCCCATATGGATCGCAATAACGGTCCTATTCCAACTCGCAGAGCTGATATTGTTGTCTTTGCGAAGGATATTCATCCTGACCACCTTTTTTATCCCCTTTTGCTAATCGAATGCAAAGCCGTTCCCCTTACAGAAAAGGTGATTCGGCAGGTTGTAGGCTATAATCAGTTTGTCAAAGCACGCTTTATTGCCGTCGCTAATCAGACAGAAATACGTCTAGGGTGGTTCCAGCCTGAACAGCAAGACTATCGCTTTATCCCGGGTATGCTCCCCTTTGAAACACTAAAACAGAAATAGCTTAGGTAATCTCTTTACACGCCATCATTGTCCCGTTAGGAACGAACACATAAGGGAGTTCTGCAGGGGTAAAGGCTTGCTGGGTCGTTGCAACGCCCATAGCTGCCAATGCAGTATACCATTGAGTGTCAATGACTTTTCCTTTATCTTTTTAACTAAATTTTCTCTTTGTGTCTTCGTGCCTTTGTGTTCTTTGTGTTTAAAAAATAATTATTCATTGTCCTGCGAGAGGTCTTTTCCCCTTTTTTGCTTCTTTTGCACCTTTGCGTTGAATTTTAGCGTCTTTTTTCCCTAAATCCAACACCTAAATCCAAGTACTTCCTCTAAAAATCGGATCATGTTAAAATATAATTATAATATGAGGTGGAGTATGCAAGAAGATTTTAATCGAGTTGAAATTTTATTGGGTGTTGTTGCCGACATTATTAAGGCGATTCCTATACATCAGGGTCCCATATCAAGAAATTTGACCCCGGAAGTGATGATGGAGCTGGATCGTCTGGAAAAGGCCATGGGTGAATTTCGGGACATCAATAAACAATCATATAAAACTGCTAATGTAGATATTGACAAGCTGAGGAGAGAGACATTTTCATCAGAACAGATTACACCTAAACAAAAGCAGATTTTAATCAGAGCACTGGAAATTGAAAATGAAGCGAGAGCTCTGCAATCTCAGTATGCACAAGTTCTTGCCATGAATAAAATAGAAGCAGCCAGATTGACAGGAACAGGAAAAGAAGGTGAGAAGAGAGAGATCAAGGACCGCCGTAAACGATATAAACCGATTGGCGGCGACAAAAAATGGATTCCTATCTGATGTTCGATCAAAAACTGTTCCAGCACAACCTTAAATTGCTCTCTGCAATTAATCCTACATTGGCTGAGAAGGTAAAATTGGTCCCTTCAGGTAAAATAAATGAGAGTACCAAAAAAGAGATTGAAGAGTGGTTTGGCAGCCTTCAACTAGCTAATATTATGGTTTTATATATCTATGGGATTGGCTCCGGTGACGTGTATGAGGTGATCAGTCCGTGGTTGGCACAGAATTCAAGCCGCTATGTTGTTTTCCTTGAAGATGACTTGGGTGCTTTAAGTCAATTTCTTAGCAGCACAAAGGCTACCCCCCTCTTAAGCGATATACAGGTAGATATTCAGGATGTTTCAAACGCCGCGATCGAGAGACGGACCATTAGATTGCTGACAGAAGATAATATGCTTCGGCCAGCTACCGTTACGGCACTTCCTTCTTATCAAAAGAATAAATTTTCTGATTTTTCGCTTATCAGAGACCTTATACTATTTGAAACAACAGAGCAGAATATTGTCTTTAGAGAACTTGCCAATTATGGTATTTTATTCTATAAAAATTTCTACCCCAATCTTCTAGAACTGCCTTTAGCCTATGATGGGCAGGGGCTTTTTAATAAATTTAAAAATATTCCGGCGATCATCTGTGGAGCGGGGCCATCTTTGAACAAACAGATCCCCATGCTCAGAAAAAATTATGGAAAAGCCCTGATTTTTGCACCTAGCAGCTCACAGAGCGCGTTGACCGCCCAGGGTGTTTGGCCCCATTTTGGAGTTACCCTCGACCCGAGTGTAAACACCTTTCAGCAGCAGTATATGCAGCGGGGCTTTGAAGTGCCTGTTTTTTATCAGAACCGCATTTACAATGAAGCTCTGCAGAATATGCATGGCCCAAGGTTATTTTTGCCTGATGAGACGTTCTATTTAATTGAGGATTGGTTTGAAGAACAATTGAATTTAAATCAGCAAGCCTTAGAAGGAGGCTACAGCAGTATTAGTGCTGCCTTGATTATTGCGCAGGCCCTCGGATGCAATCCTATTATTTTCGTTGGGGTTGAGTTATCAAAAAGCCAGGTCCATTATTCATCCGGCATTGAGCATCACCCTCTTTATCCATTTGCACAAGATCTGAAACCTGAATTGGGAAGTCCAATCCAGGCTAAAGACATCGACGGCAATGAAATCACAACTTACTGGCCATGGATTGCCGAAGCGCAATGGATCGATAAGTTTAACCGGTTAAATCCGGCAACGACCTTGATCAATGCTACAGAAGCAGGAATAGGGCTTTTTTCTGTACAAAATATCCCTTTGGAAGAAGTTTATAATAAATTTCTCACCAAGGGTTATGATTTGGATGCTTTGGTACATGATGCGATACAAGAAGCCGGTCCCATGCCAGTTACAGGCATACAAGTGAGGGACAGCCTTGAAACATTCTTTCAGTCTGTCAAACGGTGCGAGGAATTATGCCGGCAAATTGATCAGTCTATATCTAGCAATCCCGACACACAAACCAAGCTGGAAAAACAATTGAAAAAAGAGCCGGGCTATCAATATCTTTTGATACAGTTAGAAACTTTTTTTTTAACCTTTATTCAAAAAGAGCTGCGCAACCTTCCCCGACTTCCAATTGCTAAAGAAAGGGCACAAAAAAAGCAATACCTTGACCACATGCTGTACCGCTTTCTGAAACAAACACTAGATATTAATCTGCAAATGATTGCCTTGACCCTCAATCGGAATTCTTCTGAGCAGATCCCTTGCAAATCAAAATCTGTTGAACAAGTTGAAGATAATACCAAGCGGGTTTTCCACTATCCCTCTGGAACTATTTATAGTGTTCAATCGTTTGATAATGATATCAGGGATGGACCCCATACTTATTATTACCCAAATGGAACAATCAAATCGGAAATCACCTATCGGCAAGGATTCCTTCATGGACCGACCAAGCTTTATTATCCTACCGGCAAAGTAAAGAGAGAGTTATATTTTCAAGAAGGTAGGAGAGAAGGTATAGAAACGAGCTGGTATGAAAATGGACAAAAATTTACACAGGTGGAATATCATAATAACGAAGCTAAACATGCCTCATGCTGGCATATGAATGGAGCCATAGCCAAGGACTTGCAATTATGACACAAAATCAATTAAGCGAAGAAACCTACAATCGAAACCTCGAACTGTTTGCCAAAATAGACTCCTTGTCAGCTATAAAAATTGAATTGCACGGCGTTCCGCAAAATATAACCACTATTGTCAATGAAAAGGGAGCTCCAAACCTTTGTCAGATAAAATACGGGATAACAGCTTATTACCATGCTGATGATTTGAATACTGAATATAAAGAAATGATCAGTGAAGAAATAGAGAATAAAGGTGAAACGCTACTCATCTACGGAATAGGCTTAGGGAATATCTATGATGCGCTACAAGATTGGCTGAAGAGCAATCCGAAACGGTCTATTGTATTTATAGAAGATGATCTCGAAGTTCTCTATTACTTTTTGCACACTGAAAGGGCAACTAAAATCCTGCAAGATCGCCGTGTCTATATTTTCTACACTCAAGATGTTAGCGCCGACTATGATCGGATGCTAAGTCTTTTGAGCACTTTTTCTAAGACTAAAATTAATTTTATAGCTTTACCTTTCTATGCAATCAGAAAACCAAGTGAGTCATTCGCCTTTTGCTATACCCTCCTTTACAACGCTTCCATGATTGAGGGAGTTATGCTCGAATACCTCTCTGGACAGTTTGGCTTTTTCAAAAATTTTTACCGAAACCTGTTCTATCTCCCATCTTCTTATTTAGCATCTGGAATGTTCAATAAATTTAAGAACGTCCCGGCCATCATCTGCGGTGCAGGGCCATCGCTCCAAAAAAACATCCATGTGCTCAAAGAGCTTGGAAACAAAGCCGTGATTTTTGCGGGTGGCTCTTCACTTAACGTATTAAATAGCTTTGGCATCAACCCCCACTTTGGCATAGGAGTAGATCCAAATAAAGAACAAATGCACCGGCTTTTGACAAATGACACCTACCACATTCCCTATTTCTATCGACCCCGCGTCTCTCACGACGCCTTTTCACTGATCCAGGGACCAAAAATTTACATCTCCGGTTCATATAACTCGGTGGCGGAATGGTTTGAAAAACAGTCCGGCATCGCAACCCCCTTCCTCGATGAAGGCCATAATGTCGTTACTCTATCAACTGAACTCGCTTGCAGAATGGGATTTAATCCCATCATCTATGTTGGGCTTGACCTAGCCCTCACCGAAGTGCTTACCTATGCCAAGGGGATTTTATTGAACCCCCTTTGGATGGACAGAGGAGACACTAGCAGGCCGTATAACCTCCAGGAAAAGGACCGACAGCAGGTAGCCAGAAGGCTGGATATCTATGGCAATGTAGTCAACACAAAATGGGACTGGATTGGCGAGTCTAACTGGCTCAATCACTACACTATCAATCACCCAGACCTAATAATGATCAATGCCACTGAAGGGGGGATAGGTTTTTCGCCAGTGCCTAATATCCCTCTTAAACAGGTAGGAGAGCAATTTTTAACCAAAAATTACGATATTGGCGGATTCGTCCACGCAGAAATACAAAATCACCACATCAATCTAACCTTACCGCAACTTATTAAACTTCTAACTAAATTAAGAGCAAGTTTTGAAAAATGTATTAAATGCTATCAGGCCATTATCGAAGAAAAAATGGATCATTTGAAGAGAATGCCAGAAAAAGAGATCAAATTCGACACGCCAACAACAATCCTTCTGGAAGCTGAAGTTGAACTGGAAATTGCTTACAGTTCATTTGTGAAACAAACTGAAGATGCTTATGAATTCATGCAGAGGTCATTGAAACAATACAAAAGAGCGGAGAATCCTCCGTTTTTAGACGAATTTTCCAATGTGAAATTTCTTGAATCATGC
>Ga0207010_1045_pt1 | contig 28225 bp, 23 predicted proteins | sample Alteio_BWMinCont_82_FD_153465 | JGI IMG/M metagenome (GOLD analysis project Ga0207010, IMG submission 153465) | Enriched cells from forest soil in Barre Woods Harvard Forest LTER site, Petersham, Massachusetts, United States -... | ecosystem: Environmental > Terrestrial > Soil > Temperate forest >...
TTCAAATTGACCGAGTGGGTCATTTGCACCGGCTCTTTTGCCAGACTGAGGATCAATGCGCACGCTCACAATCCCAACCGGCGGATCAATTGGTTGCTCGGGTTCGTTTTTAAGCGCTGCTTGCATGAATTCCACCCACATCGGCAGTGCCGCTTGTGAACCATATTCATGTAAAGAACGTTGTTGTTGATCATAGCCAATCCACGCAACAGTGACAATATCGCTATTGTATCCCACAAACCATGCATCTACTTGGTTTTGCGTGGTACCTGTTTTACCCGCTAAATCTTTTCTATCTAAAATACGTGCACGCGACCCCGTTCCTTGTTGAATTACATCACGTAAAGCAGAAGAAATAAGAAAAGCATTTTGTGCGCTAATGACTCTTGGTGCAAAAGTCTTACTCGGCTTTACTATTTTTTTAGGCAATATAGGATCGGGTAAACAGTTTGGACAGGCAACCAATGGGTTGGCTTGATAGAGTAACTGACCCTCTGGGCTTTTAATGCTTTCTATCATAAAAGGAACAACTTTAAATCCAGTATTCGCAAAGATTGCATAGGCAGATGCCATTTGCAACGGTGTAACAGCCGCCGTTCCTAATGCTAATGCAAGGCCTGGCGGCAATTGGTCTTTGTTGAAACCAAAACGCTCTGCATAATCAATTGCATAATGAATACCAATTAAATCTAATAAACGTATCGACACTAAATTGCGGGAATATTTAATAGCATCTCGAAGACGCGTTGGACCATAAAAACGATGCTCATCATTTTGCGGACGCCATAAGCTATTATCATTGTTTTCAATAACAATAGGGGCGTCATTAATCACAGTGGCTAATGTATAACCTTTTTCTAAAGCAGCTGAATAAATAAAAGGTTTAAAACTTGAACCCGGCTGACGATTGGCATTGGTGATGCGATTAAATTTACTGCTTTGGTAATCAAATCCGCCTACTAACGCTTCAATGCTGCCATTGTTAGGATTCAGTGCCACAATGCCAGCTTCGGCTTTTGGAATTTGGGCTAAACGCCAGCCGTCAGTTGTTTCTTGAATACGGATGACATCGCCTAATTTAACAATATCCGCCGTTGTTTTAGGATGCGGACCTAAATAATCCTGATTCAGTTGCGGGCGAGCCCAGGCTAATCCTTGCCATGGAATAATAATCAGCGAGCCATTGGCGCGCAAAGCCGTCACGGTATGTGAAGTTAAATCAATCACGGCAGCTGGCTCTAAACCATTGCTTAACGGTAAATCTCCTAATTTTTTCTCCCACTCTTCCATTTGATTTAAACTGGGGGTGCCAAAAGATTGTTCAGGTCCGCGATACCCATGGCGTTGATCATAAGCTAATAAGTTATTTCGTATCGCTTGATTAGCAGCGTTTTGTAAGGTGCTGTCAATGGAAGTGTAGACTTTAAAACCATCAGTATAAATTTGATCGCCATACATTTCTAGCATTTGTTGCCGAACCAATTCACCCACATAAGGCGCTTTGACCTCGGTTTGTAATTCGTGATAATGCGCATTAAGAGGAGCAATAATAGCTGCTTGATAGGCTTTTTGATCAATGTAATGCAGCTCAAGCATGCGAGATAAAACATGATCGCGTCGTTTGACAGCCGCAAGTGGATTAGTAATTGGATTTAAAGCAGAAGGCGCTTTGGGAAGCCCTGCGAGCATTGCAAATTCATCCAGCGATAATTCTTTGAGTGATTTACCATAATAAACTTCTGCAGCAGCTTCCACTCCATAAGCGCGGGCGCCAAAGAAAATTTTATTAAGATAAAGTTCCAGAATTTTCTGTTTGCTCAGTGTATGATCAATTTTGAGTGCTAGTAAAATCTCTCTTACTTTACGACCAAATGTTTTATGTCGAGTTAAATAAAAATTACGTGCGACTTGCATGGTAATCGTGCTACCACCTTGCTCCTTGCGACCTGTTAAAATAAGCTTAATGCCCGCACGGATCAGGCCTGAAATATCAACGCCTGGATGTTGAAAATACCGTTGATCTTCAGTGGCTAAAACAGCGTCAATCAGTGGTTGCGGAATTTGATTGTACGGAATGGGGATGCGTAATTTTTCGCCATATTCGGCAATTAACTTGCCATCATGCGTCAAAATTTGCATGGGCACTTGTAATTGCTCTGTTTTAAGTTCATCAATATTGGGTAATTGGAATTCTATGTAATACATTATGCCCACAGTCACAATGACTGCAGCAAAGAGTCCAGAGAGAAAAGCTATTTTTAAAAATCTGAGCAGAAATTTCATAAGTTATTAATAAATGGCAATATAAATTGCTTGCATTTTACATCAATGATTGGCACCATATTAAATCATTTTTAGCAAAAAAGCATGTTGTTTTATTCTTAGGCTATTTCTTTCTTTACCCATCAGTCAATTTTTTGATCTATTTCGCTCATTTTTCGTAAAATTTCTTAAAAATTTCTTAATTTTCTTAATTTTTTTCTCAAGGAGAATAGCTATGTTGCGATTTTTTCCAGGATTAGGCCAGCGAGGGTTAGGCCTGGATATCCAAAAGCATGAAATCCGTTTAGTCCAATTACGACGAAAACATCATCAGGTGATACTTGAAAAAGCCGAAATCATTGCATTAGCGGCTAATGCAATTGTTGATGGAAAAATTCAACAAGTCGACGAAGTGCAGATGGCGTTGCTTACGTTAATCCAAAAAACAAAAGTAGGGAAATGTACAACAGTGATTGGGTTGCCGGCCAACTGCATGATTAGCAAACGGGTACAACTTCCTGCAAATCTTACCCCTATTGAACTTGAAACAGAATTGACTAGCCATTTATCGAATTATTTTCCAGGTATTAAAGAACTGCTTTTTTACGATTATATGAAATTATTATCCAAGGATTCGCGTAATGATTCTATTTTTGTGGTGGCTGCACGAGGCGATCAAGTCATGAATTATGTGAATGTGGTACAAAGTGTTGGGTTAAAAGTAGCAATTGTTGATATTGATCTTTATGCATTAATGCGAGCCGTGCAATTTGCGATAAGAAAAGAGGTTAAACAGTCTTCTTTTATTTTATTGGATATGAGTTCAAGCATGGCGCAGATGATTGTCATGCATCAGGAAGAGCTGATTTTTTATCAATCTTTTATGGTTGATACACCCGATCAATTTTATCTGCAATTAAAGCAAGCTTGGCATCTTTATCGTGGGACGCAGATAGAGCTTAACTTGCAACCTATTTTTTTATTAGGTGGAGAGCCTGCACTTGCAAGATGGATTGAGCAAACATTTTTGATGAGCACTTATTTTATTGATCCCTTGCAAAATCTTCTGGAGAGTTCTAATGTTTCTTGCAAACTATCGGCAGCGTTTGGTCTTGCTTTAAGGGCAATATCTTAGATGATGAATATTAATTTGCTGCCTTGGCGGATGTATCAACGGGCACGAGCGCGACGGATAAAAAAAATCGGTTGGATAGGATTATGGGTGTGTGTATTGCTCATCATGCTATTTAATAAAAATATCTTTCATCTAGCTAAACCGCCGCAATTACAGCAGAAAAATCAAAAAAAAATAATAAAGCCTGCGATTATTTCATTACAAACGGTTAGTCTAAAGCAATTAAAATTTATTGGATTTATCCAACAAAATAATATTATTTGGGCATTGATTAGCTTACCCAATGGCGTGACACAAGTTGTTGTCATAGGAGATATTATTGGCAAAGAGCATGCGCGGGTATTGAATATTTCAGAGCAAGGAATAGATCTCGGTGTTCGTTTTATTTCAAGGAAAAATTATGTTAAATCATCTTAAATATATTATTTTTTTTCTAACAGTCAGTTTTTTTGTTTTAGCGCGTGCTGCTATTAACGATCAACTTATTTCACTTGATTTACAAAATGTACCTATTCAAGATGCTTTACATATTTTAGCTCGATTTAATCATATGAATATAGTCATCAGTCCTGCAATCCAAGGAACAACGTCCGTTCATTTACATAAAATACCAGCAAAAGAAGCTTTTAACTCATTGATCATTTCAGAGCATCTTACGCAATGGCAAATTAACCATGTTTGGTTTGTTGGCTCTTGGGATGAGCGTATGCAATACCAATCTCAACAAGCAAAAATGGATGATTTAACACAAACAACCTCACCACTCATCACGCGTATTTTTAAAATTCATTATGCAAAAGCCAAAGATATTGCAAGTTTAATCAAAGATCATACTAATTCTTTGTTATCTTCTCGTGGGCGTATTCGTGTTGATTTACGCACGAATACACTGTGCATTCGCGATATTAAAGATCGGTTACAAGAACTTGCTTGGCTCATTCAACAATTAGATGTGCCAGTCCCGCAAGTTTTAATTGAAGCCCATTTGGCAAGTGTTGATTATAATTATGAAAAAAACCTAGGCATCGCTTTTTCATCCGGTACCCATGAGACGACTGCTACTAATAATGGTGTCATTACTTTAATCAATGGCGTGCGTTTAAATGTCCAATTATCTGCCCTTGAAAGCGAAGGCCATGCTGAATTGATTTCAAGCCCCAGTTTATTGACGGCTAATCAACAAACCGCTTCAATTGAATCAGGTGAGGAAATTCCTTATCAGGAAATTAGCAAAAGTGGTGCAACTGGCGTTTCTTTTAAAAAAGCTGTCTTGAGTCTTAAAGCAACACCAGAAATTATGCCTAATCATCAAATTTTATTAGAGTTACAAGTGAATCAAGATAAGCCTAATGGCCATATGGTGTTAGGCGTGCCTTCAATCAGTACACAACAGATTATCACACAGATTTTGGTCAAGAGTGGTCAAACAATAGTATTAGGAGGGATTTATGAAACAAATAAGGCGCAAGATAGTCAGAATATTCCGCTTTTAAGTAAAATTCCGCTTGTAGGCTGGCTATTTGGGCAGCACAATGTAACTAAGGGTAAACGAGAGCTGCTGATTTTTGTAACGCCTAAAGTTATTTAATTTTTAAACCGCGATTAATTATGAAAAAAGTGCAATTTCAAAATATTTTTTTAATTGGACCGATGGGCGCGGGGAAAAGTAGTGTCGGAAAATATTTGAGCGATGAGCTCGATATGGATTTTTATGACACAGACGAAGAGATCGAAAAAAGAACGGGTGTGGATATCGGCTGGATTTATGATGTAGAAGGTGAAGAGGGATTTCGTAAACGAGAAATTAATCTCATCACTGAATTGAGCAGTTTATCGAATATTGTTTTGGCAACAGGGGGCGGTACTATTTTGGCTCCAGAAATTCAAAGTTTATTAAAAAAACATGGTTTAGTTATTTTTCTAGATGTTTCTCTTGAATATCAACATAATCGCACCGTCAATGAAAGTCGTCGTCCTATGCTGCGTGTGCTCAATCGTAGTGAAGTGATTGAAAAATTATATACAGAACGAACGCCTATTTATAATAAATTAGCTGATTATCATGTTTTAACGGATAACCGTAATGTCCGTATGGTTGCAGAAGATATTATGCAATGGTTGGGTAAGAAAAAATAGAAAAAATAGTGATGCATACTTAAAACCTGTTATCCTTCGATTTTCAAAAGACTTAAAGGGAAAATTGAATATGACAGGTAACATTTATCAAGAAGCGATGTCTCGTCTTGATCAAGCAGCAGCGTATGCTGATATTGATCCAGAAGCTGTTTTAAAGTTAAAACATCCAAAAGCATGTCTGCAAGTCTCCATTCCTGTGCGCATGGATGATGGCAGTTTAAAAATTTTTACCGGATTTCGTGTGCATCACAATGATGTACGAGGCCCGACGAAAGGCGGTATTCGTTTTCATCCAGATGTTTCACTCGATGAGGTTAAAAGCTTAGCTTTTTGGATGACGATTAAATGCGCGGTCGTTGGCATTCCATTTGGCGGTGGTAAGGGCGGTGTGATTGTCGATCCTAAAAGTTTATCGCGTTTAGAATTAGAGCGTTTAAGCCGAGGATACATTGAGCAAGTAGCCAATTTCATTGGTCCTGATGTGGATATTCCAGCGCCTGATGTGTATACCAATGCCATGATTATGGGTTGGATGATGGATGAATATTCTAAAATTGCGCGTTGTTTAAGTCCTGCTGTTATTACCGGCAAGCCTATTCCGTTAGGTGGGAGTTTAGGTCGTGAAGATGCAACAGCGCGTGGTGGTTATTATTGTATTAAAGAAATTGAGAAAAAACGCAAATGGGATCCGCGGCAAATTCGTGTAGCTGTCCAAGGATTTGGTAATGCAGGTCAACATATTGCAGATATGTTATATCAAGATGGCTATCAAATTGTTGCAATTAGCGATTCAAAAGGTGGTATTTATCGTCAGCAAGGATTTGATGTCCCGAGTATTGTGCATGTTAAAAATAGCTCAAAAGAATTACAGGCAGTTTATTGTGAAGGGTCTGTCTGTCAATTAGTTGAAGCAGAGATTATTACCAATGAACAATTATTAGAATTAGATGTGGATCTGTTAATTCCGGCAGCGCTTGAAAACCAAATTACTGGTGAGAATGCTGCTAAAATTAAAGCAAGCGTTATTGTGGAGCTTGCCAATGGTCCGACCACGGTTGACGCGGATGCTATTTTGCAAAAAAAATCGGTATTAGTGGTACCTGATATTTTAGCCAATGCAGGCGGTGTGACAGTTAGCTATTTTGAATGGGTGCAAAATAAATCGGGTTATTATTGGCGGCTTGAAACGATTGATGAACGATTAAAAGAAATTATGTTACGTGAATTTAATAATGTTTATGAGCTAATGGAATCACATCAAGTCCATATGCGTACAGCAGCTTATATTCATGCTCTTAATCGACAAGCAGAAGCGGTTGTGGCGCTTGGAACGCAAAGTTATTTCTCATCACAGCCTCATTCAGAGCAAGCAAAACGAGCATCTGTGCAAGAGAAAGTTTAATAAAAGTTTTATAATTATATAATATCCTACCGCTCACGCAATAAAGCGTTAGCGGTGGGATAGAGGGTGTTACTGACTGGTGCTTCCAGAGGTTGCAGGTTGCGCACCAGATTGTGCGGGAGCCGCGCCAGACATAGCAGGAGCAGGTGCACCTGATTGTGCTGGGGCAGCACCAGACATAGCAGGCGGTGTCGTTCCAGATTGTGCAGGCATGGTGCCTGAAACAGCAGCAGGCGCTGCAGAATTATCTGTTGAGGTTGTGGTTGCATCTGTTGAAGTACTGTTAGTCCCGGAAGTGGCGGTGCCAGTTGTGCCAGACATAGCTGCTGTACCAGAAGTTGCCGTAGTGGTATCATCCGTGCTTGATTTTTGCTGACAAGCTGTTACCCCAATAATGCAAAGTCCTGCGAGTGCTGCAAATAATATATTTTTACGCATATGGATTCCCTTTTATAAAACAAGTTAATAAATAAAGCAGGAGGAGCTCTTTCCTCCATAAAAAAAACCATCTTATCCTAAAACAGCTTATCTGCAAAGTGAGAGATATTTATTTAGCGCAAGTTCAGAATTCTTTTAGGAGTTAGAAGAGAGTTGATTCCATTATAACATCATGATTTTTATCGATTAAAAGGAATTTTAGCCAAAGTGAAGGGGTCAAGTCTGGATAATTGATATTTCCATATCAATTGTCCAGACTTGACCCTCTTTCTCTTTTTTCCCCTCTTCTAGTGTAAGGCTGCAGGTTTCTTTTTAGGATGTTGAAGACTCTCAATATTTTCAGAATTTTTTATAGTTTTTAATTGCTGATACTTAGCAATTTCATCCAAGGCTTCTCGTGGAGATTTTATTCCTTTTGTTGCGTAGAATATAATTTTCAGTATGGGAGCATCAGCTTGTCTGCTGAAAAAATTCTGACTGACAATTTGTTGCTTTATTTGCTTTAATAGCTTCATACTATCAATCTTCTCAAATAATTTATTATATTCTTCTTTTAGCCTTCGCACAGGATAGGTAAAATCTGGAGATTTTGAAAGAATACTTTTAAAATAAGCATCTGCTAAATATTCTTCAAATTTTATAAAATCTTCTCTAAGGCCTGAACAAAAATCATTAATTTTTATTGATTCAATTTCTTGGCGCATCTGTACAATCATCTCATTAAGCGCTTCAAATTCTCTTAACATCTTTTGCAGTTTTTCATGTGTACTTTTATAATTAAGTGTTTTTTTACTTTCATCAATAAGATGATTTGCCCATTGTTTTAATGCAATCACTGCTTGTTGATCAGGTAGTCGTTTAGGTAGTTTTGAATAATTGGGTAAGCTAAAAATTTTAATATAAGCTTCAGTATTTTTTAAGCTTTCAAAAGTAGTCAATGGTAAGGTTAAAAAACCATATTGTACAGTCGCACTGGGTGATTGATGCAGTGTGTAAGATCCCGGGAAATTGATCCCATAAACTAATTTTAAGTTACCTTTCACAGAGAAATGCTGATAACCTTGCTTTATCAATGCTTCATTAAATTGAGCAACAAATGATGCGTTTACAGCTGTGGATTGACCAGCAAAACATGTATAAAAATCAAATATCAAAGGCGTTAAAGATGTCAAAGGCGTCAGAAGAGAAAAATGAAACTGGTCGAGGATTGTCATTAATGATTTTATCTTCCAATGCGTCCATCTCACGCCTTGACCTGTTATGTTTGCGCCCATCAGTTCGTTGCATCCCTCACGACCATGTGCATCAAAAATAACAGTAATGCTTCCAACCCACTTTTTTGCAGCGAGTTTAACAGTCATATCTTTTTGCAATTGTGTCGCATAATTTTTTTCATCTGTTATTTTAAATTCATAAAAAGAATATGAGAGAGGTTCATGAAATTGTTGTTTAACTTGACCAATATTTTTTTGATAATATTGAGCAAAATCATTTTGAGTTTCTACATTGTTGAAGTTAAGGTATAAAAAATTTTCTGAATGATAAGGATGTTCCGGTGGCAAAGCTTTCGCTATTTTTTTTAAAGTAATTGATTTATAAAAATCAAATAGTTCCATTTCACTTTGAGGAGTTGATTTAATTAATACTAATCCTTCTAGCGAAGTATCGGAACTTGCAATTAGCTCATTTTTTTCAATATCCAAATGAATACATTTTTTGTTTCCAAATATATTCGTTCTATTGGGTTTAGTATAAATATATAATTGATAAATATTATCTTTTCCAAATACTACACAATAACGAGTTTCTACACGAAAATGGTTTGCAATAAAGTCTTCCATAATTTTATAAGCTTGATCTGATAATGAAAAGGAAGAGACTGTTGCTGGCGATGTTGACACCATTGCATCTAAAATAAAATTCAGCTCAGTAACCGGGGTAATTTGAAGATTTTTTTTATTAGGCATATCACTCTTCCAGTCTATTATTTTCAAAAAAAGTACAAAGTACAGGGGTCAAGTCTGGATAATTCTTTTCTCTTTCTTTTATCGATTAAAAGGAATTTTAGCCTGACCAATGAGCGCTATTTAATCAGGAATGAAAAAAATCATCTAAGGTCACTACATTTGATACCAATTCTTTTGAGTAATCGTTTTGTTTTAAACCGTTTGCACTGATAATGGCAAGAAAAATATGTTTATTGGTATGGGTATGTTCTTTGAATACTTTTATCTTACTTTTAAGAGCTTCTGCATAACTCTTATCAATAATAAATATTTTGTCCGTATATTTAATTTCACATAATGTAATTGCGTCATCGCTTCTATCAATTAGTAAATCAATTTGCGCACCTTTCTGTTCTTTTTTTCTTGTGACTAAACGCCAAGAGGCTATATTTTCAGCTGTCTTGATATTAAGTGCTTGCACAATATGATTAGTATGCTTATAGCAAATGGCTTCAAATGCATAACCAGCCCATACATGATAAATCGGTTTTTCAATCTGCTTTAGCCAATAATGTTCTGGCAATTGTTTAGATTTGTTTGAAAATAACCAATAAATGTAGAATAAACAAAATTCATCAATGACTTTAAAATACTCTCCTCGTTGTTTTTCCCAAGGAATATAAACATCAATAAAATGGGTTTGAACTAAATTATTTAATCGATCAGTCAGGCGCCCACCACCGGGAGATAACTTTGATAAGGATTCAATTTCAGCACGACTCATCCCTTCTTTTTTCTTAGCAATTAATTTTATTAATTCAATGTAATTGCTTGCTTCATGAAACAACGAATTAAATAATTTTTGGAATTCATCCCTCAATGGGGCATTTCTAGCAAAAAAGATATTTTGAATGTTTTCTGCAGCAGATAAGCTTTTTTCCACATAGTTTAAATAATATGGAATACCACCTAATGCCATATATAGTTCTAACACATGGCTTTTGCTCAGATGAATAGTTCGATGAGTTAGATAGAGATGCGTTTCTTCCAAACTAAAAGGAGCAAGCTTCATCTCGCAGGTGCATCGATTATGCAGCCCTCCTTTATTATAAATAATATTTTTTATTAACCAAGAAGCACTAGAGCCACAAACGACTAAAATAAAGTTCGTTTTTGCTGACCAATAGTGGTTCCAGTAATAATCTAATGCTTCTAAAAACCCTGATTTTGCGGTTGCCATCCAGGGTATCTCATCCATAAATACAACCACTTTTTTATTATTGACTTGATTTTCAATAAACTGATTTAATGTTCTAAAAGCCTCTTCCCAAGAAGAAGGTGTTTTTATTTGCACGCCATGCGTAAATAGTTGAGAGATAGCCTCTGCGAAATGAAGCAGCTGTTTTTTTAATGCGCCGTTTTGCAATCCAGTGGATTGAAAAAATAAACAATCTTGTTGATTAAAGAATGCTCGTATTAAAAATGTTTTTCCAATGCGTCTGCGGCCATACAAGACAATAAATTCTGCGTTTGAAGATTGATAAACCTTCTCAAGCGTTTTAATTTCTTTCTTTCTACCGATTAGCATGATTTTTTATACCGGACACTTATAATGTTATTATAAATGTCCGGTATAAAATTTACAATCCCTATTACAAAACCTGCTATTCCTTAATATTGTCTTAATAATTATATGATATAAATTGATGCATATATTGACATAGCTTAGTGAGGAAGCGCAATGGCACAATCTAACCAACTATTTATCAACCAAGGCACCGAAGAAGAAAGAGCTGCATATACACGTCGGCTCATCGACCACAGGCGTGCTATTATTCAAGCATATTTAGTAGGCACCCTTAGCATTCCTAATAGTGAGAATGCAGTATTAGATGATAATGAAATTTACAATACTTATGCAGCGCATAGAGACCGACAAGAATCAAATCACTGGCAACAAGCTCTATCCAATAATAAAAAAATGATAGGCTATTCAAATATCTTAGAATCATTAATTTATTTAACCTATTTTATTCCAGGTGCAGGATTACTTTCTGTATTTTTTGGTTATTTCTTTAATAATGTTAAAGATGGGTATGCCAGTATGGCAACTGAGGGAACTACTGCAGAAAGAAATAGTAAGCTTTCCCAGCTCAAAAAGATTTGTTTGAATTCTCTAGGCATAATTGCGCTTCTTGGAGGAGCTCTTAATCCGATTAGTGCGTGGATTGGTATAGGTTTTACAGCAGGAAATGCATTTTATAATATTTATAAAAAATACTCGGTTTACAAGGCTGCGAAAAGAGAAGTAGTTTTTCTTCATGCTGACAATGCTCTAGAGAGTGAAATTTATATAAAAAATTTAGACTATGCAAAATCAGATCTTTGGAACACTGTCAGAAATGAAGTTGTAAAGATAACAGCTATTGTTTTTTTAGCTTCTATATTTGTTGGTCTAACAGTTTTAACCAGTGGTTTTTTTCCTCTCATTTGTATTGGTATTGGCAGCGTATTTACTGCATACAATGCTTATGCTAGACATCAGCAAGAAACAAGAGATAAAAATTATAGAGCATACATAGAAATACTAGAGCGCGAAAAAGATCAAAATACAGTAAATGGAAGAATAACCCAGATTCCCCCCGAACAACAACCAATACTAGGCGAGCAAAAAAAGACAATTAGAGATCAATTGATGCAAGATATTATAAAAATAGACCCATTTCTAGAAGGTCCTTTGACAGAAAATAAACCTGAATATAGGACTGCACAACAATTAGAGTGGGATAGGGCAGAAGCTGCTCAACTACAAGAACAATTAAATCGAGAAATGCAACTAGAAGGCGCCGCCGCCGCTCAACCTCAAGGTGCAGAAGATACGGTACCCCCTCCTCTTCCAACTACAACAGAAGTTCTTCTGACATCCGAGCCCGAGGTCGAGGAGTTCTCCACTCTAGATCCTCTTGGGGATATTGAAAGAAGAGTAGACGATAACAAAATACATCGTCAACAATTGCAAAAACTTGCGGCAATAATTACAGATAACACGCATTTAAGACTAATTAGAGGAATCCAAGAAATTTATAAAATAGAATTTAAAAAAATAGAAACCACTACAGCAGAGAATTTACAAAAATTAAAAGAATATTCTGACAAGGGTGAGAATAAGGGGGGAGGTGATCATAGGCCGTCCCAAATAAACAAGAATCTTCTAGCATTAAAATGTCAGATTACTATGGACACTCCTTGGGATGATGGTCCTTTACCAGAAGTCGATAAAAAAACAGAGAATACTAATCCAATCCTACTGCTGGAATATAAGAAGAATGGAATAGATCATCACATTAGTGTTTGTTATAAAGACCTTTTACAAGCGTTGATAAACCCAAAAGAAACCATGAATTTTTTAAGGCTAGGTTTTGATATAATATTAGTAAATGGCAGAATAGCTTTTCAAGAAAAAAACAAAATTTATGAAGTTACTATCCAACCCCAAAAAAAATTAATAGATGAAACACTTAGCTTAATCAAAGAATACGAAGCAACTCAAGCTCCAAAAGTTGAAGTGGGTTCTTCTGCTGTACTTACAGAAGAAGCATTATCCGCTCCTCCCCCTCCCCCTGCTGTTCTGGGACAGCTCTCTGTATTTACTCTTAAAGGGTCAGCCACAACAGATAATCGTAAGCTTTTACCAGAAGAATTACGAAAAAAGCGGCTTGAAAAATTTGGAACAAAATAATACTCCCGCCGCAGCGCATAAAAAAGCTGTTGAGGTATTTTTTTTCTGTTAAAATACTGAACTTTTGAGCATTTGATAAAAATAGGCCATTCTTCATGAGTCAGATTAAAAATAGCCGCTTCCTCCGTGCCATTCGTCGTGAACCTGTTGATGCAACGCCCATTTGGATTATGCGCCAGGCGGGGCGTTATTTGCCTGAGTATCGCGCTCTTAGGCAAAAAGCGGGGAGTTTTATGACGCTTTGTAAAACGCCAGAATTAGCCTGTCAAGCAACTCTACAACCCTTAGCACGTTTTTCGTTAGATGCGGCTATTTTATTTTCAGATATTTTGACTATTCCAGATGCCATGGGATTAGGACTTTATTTTAAAGAAGGTGAAGGTCCGCATTTTACGCATCCTTTGCGTCATGCACGTGATATCCAACAATTAAGTTTACCTGATCCTGAAACTGAATTACGTTATGTGCTAGATGCTATTCGCATGATTCAGCATGAATTGGCCGAAAAAGTGCCCTTAATTGGTTTTTGCGGCAGTCCGTTTACGTTAGCTTCCTATATGATAGAAGGTAAGCCGAATAAATCATTTCCTATGATTCATAACATGTTAAAAAAAGAACCGCAGGTATTGCATCAGTTATTGGATAAATTAGCGTGTGCGATTAGTTTGCATTTAAATGCACAAATTGCGGCAGGTGCCAATGTGGTGATGATATTTGATACCTGGGGTGGGTTATTAAATACGGCAGATTATCAAGAATATTCCCTACGCTATGTTCAACAAATAATCGAAAGTTTGAATTTAGTAGAAGATACTCCGGTTATTTTATTTACGAAAGGCGGAGGCGATTGGTTAGAATTGATGATGCAAGCTGGTTGTGATGTAATTGGAGTAGATTGGTTAGTGAATTTAGCGGATGCTCGTTTGCAAGTTGGAAGTAAAGTGGCTTTGCAAGGCAATATGGATCCCGCTATTTTATACCAATCAAAAGAAATGATTTGTGCAGAGGTGGATCGATTGTTGGCGGAATATGGATCAGGTTCCGGGCATATTTTTAACCTAGGACATGGTATTCCACAAGATGTTTCGCCAGACAATGTAGCAGTATTGGTTGATGCGGTGCATTCATATAGTCGACGTCTTCATGAGGGCGATCAGTATGGCCGAGGCACATTTTAAACCTGCGTGGTGGTTACCTAACTCACATTTTCAAACACTATGGCCTACTTTATGTAGAAGGCCGATCAAACATTTAAACTTTAAACGCGAACGCATTGAATTACCCGACGGGGATTTTATTGATTTAGATTGGGTTGATAAAAATAAAGATCTTAATAGCCCTATCGTTTTTTTGTTGCATGGGTTAGAAGGAACGCTTGATTCTCCTTATGCAAAGGGGATGTTAAATGCGATTTCTGCCGAGGGCTGGCGGGGTGTTTTTCTTTATTTTCGTGGTTGTAGCGGAGAGCATAATCGACTGCCGCGTAGTTATCATTCGGGTGATACGGCAGATGTAGACTATGTGGTTTCTGTATTAAAACAACGCGAGCCTCATGCGCCAATGGCTGCTATTGGGTTTTCACTAGGCGGAAATGTATTAGTCAAATGGTTGGGCGAGACGAGTCAACATAACCCATTGCAGGCAGCCGTTGCAATTTGCGTGCCTTTTGAATTATATAAAGCAGTGCTGCGCATTAATCGTGGTTTTTCTCGGGTCTATCAGTGGCATTTATTAGGTTGTTTGCGCAATAAATTAAAACAAAAGTTAAAAATGTTTTCTTCATCTCCCGTTTCCATGGCAAAACTTGCAACAGTGCGTACGATGCATGATTTTGATGAGCATGTGACAGCGCCTTTACATGGATTTGCCAACGCAAATGATTATTATGTGAAATGTAGTTCTAGAGCTTATTTACCTTATATTTTACGGCCTACTTTATTGGTTCAAGCAAAAGATGATCCATTTATGACGGAAGATCTTTTACCGGGTGAAGATGAACTATCACCACTGGTGCAATTAGAATTAACAGACAGTGGAGGGCATGTCGGATTTGTTTCAGGCAGGGCGCCTTGGGCAGCAGAATATTGGTTAGAGCGGCGAGTGCCGAGTTTTTTGCGGAAGTATTTAAAATAAAAAATCAAAATTTTATTAACAACAAAAAAATATCTTGATCTTCTATTTTATAAATTAACCGTAAATGTTCTATTTCTTCTGAATACAATCCCATCATTCCGGCAATTTTTTTAGCGCCTGGTGGGCGTGGATTAATGGCTAATGCTTCGATGAGTTTGACAATTAATTTTTGATGTTTAGCCGATAGCATTTTAAATTGGCTCAATGCCTTAGGCGCAATTCGAATATGATAAGGTGTCGTCACGGGATTAAAGTTCTTCTTTTAATTGCTCAATGGAAATGGCGTTGGTTAAACGTGCTTCTTTTAAGCTTTCAATCGCTTCTCTTAGATCATGGCGATCTTGAGATTCTTGTAAGGCCAGTAAATCTTCCAGCGGAATAATGGCTGCAATTTCTTTACCACGGCGCGTCAATATGACCCGCTCTTTGCTATGCAGAACGCGATTGATAAGATCAGTAAATTGCTCTTTCGCATCCACTGTGTTCATAATAATAACAGACATGATTACATTCCATTTGTGAAAGTAAATTCCCTAACATGATTGTATGCTAGGGAGGTATTTTTAGATTTAAGCTTGCATTTTTTCTTTTTCCATGGACTCATTATATTTTCCAACACTTGCCAGGCTATTTAATTTAGCACGTAAGGCAAAAGCTGCTTGAGCTTGCGAAATATTATTACTATCGCCATGCCATATTTTCATTGGATACTCTTGTAACGCACGTGCATAAGAATAGCTTAAATTCCAAGGTAAAGCAGGCGATAAAGTATTCATTGCATTTAAATGCGCAGTTGCTTGTTCTGGTGTTTGTCCGCCGGATAAAAAATTAATAGTCGGTACAGCTGCAGGAACGGTGCGACGCAAAATAGTTAAAGTCGCTTTTGCAACTTCTGCAACACTGGCAGGTGTTTTGCATTGTTTGCCGCTGATAATCATGCTGGGTTTTAATACGATATATTCAAGTTTGACTTTGTGTTTAAATAGCGCTTTAAAGACAGCCTGTAACACTTTTTCACTGACTTCTGCGGAACGTTCTAAAGTATAATCTCCGTCAATTAACACTTCGGGCTCAACAATTGGCACTATGTCATTGTTTTGGCAGATCGCGGCATAACGGGCTAAAATTTCTGCATTGGTTTTGATGCTTAAAGAAGAAGGTGTCCCTTCAGAAATAGCATACACAGCGCGCCATTTTGCAAAAGAAGCGCCTAGTTTGCGATAGGCGATTAATCGTTCTGCTAAGCCATCTAATCCTTGAGTGACTTGTTCTTGATTGGTATTTTCAAGCGGAATTAAACCCTTATCTACTTTAATACCAGCTAAAATCCCTAAATTTTTTAATTTTTCAGGAAAAAGCATACCATCAAGTGTCTGTTGGCTTAAGGTTTCTTCATATAAAATGACGCCAGCAATATACTCGTTTAAGTGAGGAGTGGTAATTAATAAATTGCGATAGGCTCGTCGTGATTCTTCGGTAGATTCTACGCTGACAGCGGCTAATCGTTTCCCAATAGTGCCTGCGCTTTCATCAGCGGCTAAAATGCCTTTGCCTTTGGTTGCGAGTTGTTGAATAGTTGCTGCTAAATGACTCATCATACATTCCTCACTCAAATTAACTAAAATTAACTAAAATTAAATGGGGTCAAGGCTAGCATAAAAAGAGTCATGATGCGAGTGATCTTAATGTGCTGCATACTGTCAACGTGCAGTTTTTTAGTATATTATTGGGACAAATATTAGGATTTTTATATGTTAAAAGAATCAATTGAGAGTATTTGCTTAAGTCAATTTGCAGAAAAAAATTTAACAAAATTTGGTACGAGTGGTCTCAGGGGTTTAAACACTGCTTTAACAGATAAAGTCTGTTATGTCTATACGGTTGCTTTTTTGCAATATCTTGAAGAAGTGCAATTATTAAAGCCGGGAAGTTATATTCAATTAGCCGGTGATTTACGTATTAATACCGATCATATTCTAAAAGTGATTCAGCAAGCAATTTTAGATAAAGGCTATTTAATTAATTATTGTGGCAAAATTGCAACCCCTGCTTTGGCTTATTCAAGTCTAACGCAACAGCAACCAGGGATGATGGTAACAGGCAGTCATATTCCAGATAATATGAATGGCATTAAATTTTATAAAGCCACAGGAGAAATATTAAAACGAGATGAGCTACGCATTTTAAAACAAGTGGTTCACTTATCAAATGATTTATTTAATGAAAATGGTGTTATTCAAAAAGAAGTACAGCCATTAAGAGAAATCAATACGCAAGCTGCGAATAATTATTGTGAGCGTTATCAAGATTTTTTCCCTAAAAATGCTTTAGAAAAAATGCGTATTGGTGTGTATGCACATTCAAGTGTTGCCATTCCCGTATTAGTGACTATTTTGCAATCGCTGGGGGCTGCGGTTATTTTATTTGGTGATGCTAAGCAATTTCATAGTATTGACACAGAGGCGTTAACGCAAAATGATATTGATATTGCAAAAAAATATTTAATTAAGCAACAATTAGATGTAATAGTATCTGCTGATGGGGATGGTGATAGGCCATTGCTAACTGATGAACAAGGCTGTTGGTTGCCGGGTGATATTTTAGGAATGTTGACAGCGATTATTTTAAAAGCAGAGTATATTGTCGTACCGATTTCTTGTAATTCATCGATTGATTATTTGCCGCAATTTAAAAAAATAATTCGCAGCAAAATTGGTTCACCTTTTGTGATTGAAAAAATGGATGAATTATTAGCGGCAGGTTGTCAAAAAGTAATGGGTTATGAGGCAAATGGGGGTGTATTGCTGGGCAGTGATTTTGGTGAGTTAAAAGCTTTACCAACACGTGATAGTGCTTTGCCTATGTTGTGTTTATTAAATTATGTTAATCAACAAAAGATTAAAATATCTGATTTAGTCAAAAAATATTGTCGAGTTTATACGGTGAGCAATAGTATCAAAGGTATTTCAACAGAAAAAACGCAAGTATTGTTAAATACTTTATCGCAAGATGGAAAAATTATTCAAGATTTTTTTGCGATTAAAGCGTGTGTTAAAAATATAGATAGATTAGATGGATTAAGAATTTATTTTGATAATCAAGAAGTGATTCATTTAAGACCCTCAGGCAATGCGCCTGAGCTTCGAGTGTATACAGAAGCGAGCACTTTGCTATTAGCTAAAAAATTAAATGATTTATGCACTATTATTTTGAAATGTAGGGTGGGCAAAGCGTAGCGTGCCCACCATCGCAGTCATTGAAGAAATAAGAATGGTGGGCACGCTACGCTTTGCCCACCCTACAAAAACCTATCTGCTACCGATTTTTTTTCTTTGTATGTCTTGTAATTCTTCTGCTTGTGATAGCAACAGTTCGATAGATCTTGAGTTTTCTTGCCCATGATCTTTGGGAATGGTTTCTCTGGGAATAAGCTGATCTGATGAATTTTTTTTAGTTGGGTCTGCATTATGCTCAAGGAGATACTTTACCCATTGTTCGCTTTTATAGAAAGCTGCCCAATGTAGTGGGGTTTCTCCATTAAAATCAGGAAAATTAATATCGGCTTTTTTTTCAAGTAATTGATCAGCTATTGCACTGCTACGCTCATCAAATTTTTCTTCTTGAGCAACTAATACTGATAAAAATGAACCATCAAACAATCTGTTTCTGCCGAAGTATATTTTTTCAAAAGGCTTATTTAAAGCAATCGGCGGCGTTTCTTTTAAAAGCTGAGTCACTTGATCTACTTTCTTGTCTCGAATAGCTAATAATAACTGTTCGCGAAGCAATTCTTCTGTTCCTGGACTAAATGCAGGTGGCTTTTCGATTTTTTTTTCATTAAATTTTATAGCTGGAGGGGAAGGGTTTAATACTTTTGCAGGAGAGTGGATAATTTTTGAAATTGAATTTAATTTTTCTTTCAGCATTTCATTATTTTTTTCTAATTTAGAAATTATCTTAATAAATTCGTGAACAGCATATGGAGCGGGTGATAGATAAGGTTCATTTAAAGTTTTTTTCGTTATGGGGCTAATATAGCCCCATGTACGGAAATGTTGTTCTATATGGTCTTTATGATAGAGATGACGATCCGAAGTTTGAACTAATTTTTCATCTGGAATCTCAGTAAATGGGATGAGGCTAATAGAGCAACAGTATTCTTCGAGCGCTGATACTTCTTCTTTATTAAATCTTTTTCTGTCATTTTCTTTATTAGATTTCATTTTATACTCCTCGTTAATAAATTATTATTGATTATTATTAGTCATAAATAGTAAAACTGTGCAAAGTATAATGCATTTAATAAGACTTTGCAAATACCACACGTTGTAAACTTTTTTCTCCACTAAAAATACAAATGCCAGATTCAAGTTCTTTTACTTGTGGGATACAACGTATCGTTACATTTAAATCTTGTTTTATTTTTGCTTCAATAGCCGGATCGCCATTCCAATGCGCATAAGCAAATCCTGCATCTTTATCTTGCTTAAAATAATCATAAAAATCATTTTTATTTTCAATAATAACAGAATGACTTTTTTGGAAATATTGTGCGCGTTCAAATAAAATAGTTTGAATGCTATCTAATTGATTTTGAATGTTTGCAATAAATTCTTGGTGAGAAATACTTTGTTTTTCATGGTAAGGTTTATCGCGTTGTCCCATAAAAACAGTGGCATTTTCATATTCTTTGCTACCTATTTCAATTCGAATGGGTACACCTTTTTTAACCCAACTCCATGCTTTTTCACCACCCGTTAATTCGCGTGTGTCAATTTCTATTCGTAAATATTCGCCATGATATTGAATTTGTTTTAACTCTTTTGCTAATTTTTCACAATATTCTAAAATACTAGCGCGTTGTTCTTCTTGACGCATAATCGGTAGTATAACAACATGAAGAGGTGCTAATTTAGGTGGTAAAACCAATCCATCATCATCACTGTGTGTCATAATAAGACCGCCAATTAAACGCGTTGTTACGCCCCAAGAAGTGGTGTAGGCTAATTCTTCTTGGCCTGTTTTATTTAAAAATTTAATATTAAAAGCACGCGAAAAATTTTGTCCGAGATAATGTGAGGTGCCTGCTTGTAGCGCTTTTTTATCTTGCATCATCGCCTCAAGACAATAAGTGTTCACAGCCCCTGGAAAACGCTCACTTGCAGTTTTTTCACCTACCACAACAGGCATCGCAATATTTTGTTCGATAAATTTTGTGTAAATATCTAGGATTTTTAATGTTTCATTACGAGCTTCTTTTTCTGAATCATGTGCTGTATGCCCTTCTTGCCATAAAAATTCTGACGTGCGTAAAAATAAACGCGTGCGCATTTCCCAACGCATGACATTTGCCCATTGATTAATAAGTAAAGGTAAATCTCGATAAGATTGCACCCAACGTGAAAAAGCTTCGCCTATAATAGTTTCTGAGGTGGGACGAATAATATAAGGCTCTTCAAGTGGACCCATTGGCACTAATTTCCCGTCAGCATTTTTACCTAAACGTGTATGCGTGACGATGGCACATTCTTTGGCAAACCCATCAACATGTTCTGCTTCTTTTTCTAAAAAACTTGCCGGAATTAATAAAGGAAAATACGCATTTTTATGACCAGTTGCTTTTAATTGCTGATCAAGAATACGTTGCATATTTTCCCAAATCGCATATCCCCAAGGTTTAATCGTCATGCAACCCCTGACTGGGGAAATTTCGGCAAGATCAGCCGCTTTGATGACTTGCTGATACCATTCAGGATAATTTTCTGCGCGAGTAGGAGAAATGGCGCTTTTTTGTTTAGCTTTAGTTGAGTGCATGAAGTACCTCATTAATATGATTTTTTACTTTAACTTTACGCCAAATAGTTTGAATGATTCCCGCTTCATTAATTAAAAAAGTAGAACGTTCAATTCCTAAAAAAGTATTGCCGAATAAACTTTTTTTATTAATGACGCCATATTTTTCACAGACATCGCCATTGACATCAGCTAATAAAGTAAAAGGAAGCGTATATTTTTCAATAAATTTTTGATGTTTGATAGGATTATCTTTAGAAATACCAAAAATAACGGTATTTTTTTGGTTAAAAAGAGCAAAGTGATCGCGAAAATCACAGGCTTCTTGCGTGCAGCCAGGGGTGTTATCTTTAGGGTAAAAATATAAAATTATATTTGTTCCGCGATAGTTTTTTAATGAAATGAATTCATTTTGTTGCGAAGGTAAAGTAAAATCTGGAGCTTGATCGCCAATAGTGAGTCCCATAAAAATTTAAGTCTCATGATGTAAAGTTAAATGAGACCTAGTATAAATGAAAAGACCCATGAAAAAAAAGAGCAACATCCACTAAGCGAGAATGATTAAATGCAGGATGTTGCCCAAAACTATTAAAACTATTAATTATTCGGCTTGGTTACTTGATTGCCAATGACTCCGCCCACCACAGCACCGCCAATCGTCGCAGCTGTACTTCCTCCACCGATAGCACTGCCTGCTAACCCGCCTAGTAACGCACCGCCTGCCGTACCTGCCATTTGTTGCTGATCAGAGGTGCAACCTGATAATAAGCCTGATAACAAGATAGATATACTTAAAATAAATACGGTTAATAAGCGCTTCATGGTGCCTCCTTTCTCAAGGATAAAACCCCTATGTATTTATTATACCCCTGCTTTCCGTCAGTTGGTTAAAATCTGGCAAAGATAATGTCCGTCACCATGTGGACTAAAGATTTTCCATAAAAAAGGCAAAAAATCATTGAGTTGGCTTTCAAATTGCCAGGGCGGGTTAATAATGATCATACCGCTGCCACTTAATAGTGCATCGCTTTCTGGATAAATAGTGAGCTCTAAAATGCAAGCTGTATGATTTTTTAACTTTAGCAAAGTCTTCATATCTTGATAAAATTGCTCAACAATAGCACGATTTTTGATAGGATACCAAATTGCGTAGATGCCTGTGGCAAATCGCATGAGAGCTAATCTTAATGAATCTATAATAGTTGAAAATTCATTGGGGCGCTCAAAAGGGGGATCAATTAAAATAAGCCCGCGCCGTTCTTTAGGGGGAAGATAGGCTTTTAAACTTTGATAGCCATCCATTAATTGTACCGTGACTTTTTTTTGAAAAGTAAAATGTGTTTTTAGCAAAGCATTTTCTCGGGGATGTAATTCACTTAAAATCATCCGATCAAACTTTCGCAAAAAAGAATAGACAATATCAGGAGAACCTGGATAATAACGCAAAGAAGAACAGATCGAATGCGTTAAGCGATTATTTGTTTGTTGTACGCAAGATAAATAAGTTTGCAGAGCGGTCGGTAGGATTTTTTCTTGAAACAATCGACTGATTCCTGAGGCAGATTCTTTAGTTTTTTGTGCTTCTTCTGAAAAAAGATCGTAACTGCCAGGTCCTGCATGTGTGTCAATATAACAAAAAGGATTGGGTTTACGTAATAAAGCCTGGATCAATACGATCAGTACGCTATGTTTGAAAACATCGCAGAAACTGCCTGCATGAAAAGAATGATTATAGTTCATAAATTTAACCTAAATAGTCAGACGATTAATAGACATTGCTTTTGCAATATACTTAGGAGTCAGTCTCTTGAAAATAAAAATATTTGAATGGCTTAAAAAACATATTATTATAACTATTGTTATTTTGATATTACTGATATGGGTCATAGAAAAACTTTATCCGCTGATTGTTGCTAAATTATCAAGTCATTCACAAATCATGTATGTTGAAACATTGGTTGTCAAAGCAAAGCCCGGCAGCCAATCTTGGCAATCTATAGGAACTGTGAAAGCTGTACAAGAGGTTATGGTTTCAAGTGAAGTCAGTGGTGTTATTCAAAGTTTAGCAGTTAATAATGGCCAACTGGTGAATGAGGGTCAGGTTATTTTAAACATTCGCCATGCAGATATTTCTGCTAATTTAGAAAAAGATCAAGCCATTTTGACGGAAAAACAACTGTATTACGCGCGATTACAGCGTTTATTTAAAACCAAAACAGTATCTGAGGAGACCATGACTGAGGCGCTCAGTAGTTTACAACAAGCACAAGCATCGGTGAATGCAGATCAAGCGTTACTTGATAAATATATTATTAAAGCGTCATTTTCTGGTGAAATAGGTATTTGGCAAGTCGATCCAGGTCAGTTGGTGCAATTAGGCGATCCCTTAGTCACACTGACTAATTTATCTGCTGTGTATATTGATTTTATGTTACCTGCTAAAGCACTAAACAGTATTAAAGTAGGTGACTCAATTGTATTTACCACAACGAGTTTAGGAAATTTCAAATGGCAAGGTCAAATTATTGCGATTGATCCACAATTAGATACTGCTACACGTAGCATTCAATTACGTGCGGCTGTGCAGAATCAAGATAAAAAACTCGTTCCTCGGTTGTATGGGGAAGTGACGATCGTGAAAATATTACCGCCCCAATTATCTATTCCCCAAGAATCTGTGATTTATGATCCAGAAGGCGCTTCTGTTTTTATTTTACAAAAAAATATTGCAACAAAAAGACAGATTACATTAGGAATGCATATTGATGACGATGTTGTGGTTAAGACAGGGTTACGCTCAGGAGATGAGGTGGTGACAGCTGGCATGATGAAGCTATTTCCAGGCGTGCAGGTCAGTGTGAATAAAAAAGTGATGCAGAGGTGAGGAATGGTTTTTACTGATTTATTTATTAAACGCCCGGTTGTTGCTTTATCGCTTAATTTAATTATTTTATTAGCAGGTATCTGGGCGCTGATTAATTTGCCTTTAAGTTTATACCCTGAAGTAACAGTCCCGGTAGTTGAGGTGCAAACGGTTTATCCAGGCGCAAGTCCTGAGATCGTGCAAAATTATGTGACGGCTCAATTGCAAACAAATCTAAGTGGTATTAATGGCATTGATTATATTACTTCGCAAAGTAGTCAAGAAAGAAGCTCTATTTTTCTGCATTTTCATTTAGGTCAAGATTTAGATCAAGCTGTTTCTGCTGTTATGCGTAAAGTGCAGGCAGTTGCAGGCCAATTACCCGCTGGCACTTTTGCACCTAATATCAATGCTGGAGAAAATGATAATTATTATTTTGTGCTACAGGCAACAGATAAAACCCATTTTTTAGAATGGATGACGGATTATTTAGATCGAATGGTTGTGCCACAGATTGAACTGATGAATGGGGTTTCAGATGTAATCATTTGGGGTTCTTCTTATAAAATGGATATTCATCTTAATCCAGAAAAACTGATGGCCTATCAATTAAGTGCAGCAGATATTGTGACTGCCTTACAAAATTATAATATCCCTGCTGCGCCTGGTAGTACTTATGGCTCCAATGTAAGTTATACTTTAAATCCGGATACGACTTTACATACCGAAGAAGATTTTAATAATTTAATCGTGAAAAATGCAGGCGCCAATTCTATTTATTTTAAAAATGTAGGGGAGGCAAGATTTCATGGCATGAATGAAACTGTGCGTGCTTATTTTAATGGCATACAAGGAGATGCGATTCCTATTGCAGTCAATCCTAGTAGTAATCCTTTGTTAGTTGCAAAAGAATTATATAAAATATTACCGATTTTGCAAAAACATTTACCTGGAAAAATTTCACTGGGTGTTATTTTTGATATCACAAAATTTATCAGCGCTTCATTAAAAGAAGTGATTAAAGCGATTATAGAATCATTGATCGTGGTAGTGATTGTGATGTTATTATTATTAGGCAGTCCGCGAACAGTTGTTATTCCTTTATTAGCTATACCCTTATCGTTAATTGGTGTTTGTTTTATTATGTGGTGCTGTGGATTTTCTTTTAATACTTTAACTCTCCTTGCGATGGTGCTTGCGATTGGATTAGTCGTCGATGATGCTATTGTAGTGGTTGAAAATATTGTCAGGCACATTGAAACAGGCAAAATGGCTTTAGAGGCAGCTTTAATCGGTACTCGTGAAATTGCAGGTCCTGTGATTGCAATGACATTGACGCTTGCTGCAGTTTATGCCCCTATGTTAATGGCAAGTGGCATAACAGGGCATTTATTTAGTGAATTTGCTATGACGCTTGCAGGCAGTGTATTGATTTCAGGTGTGATAGCACTTACTTTATCACCTTTGCTTTCTTCGCGTTTATTAAATAATGATGTTTTACAAACTCGGTGGGTTCTAAAAGCAGAACAACGAGTTGCGCGATTACGAAATCGTTATTTGATTCGTTTGGAGGCTTTATTACAAAACAAGCGAAAAATATTTTTTACTTGGATTGCGATTATATTGAGTTGTGGAATATTATATCAATGCACACCCCATGAATTAGTACCCAATGAAGATACGGGTATTTTACAATTAGCAGCGAAAGCGCCGGCAGATGCAAATTTAAATTACCTTGAAAAATACCGTCCAGCTATTGAAAAAATATTAAATAAACAATCAGATATCACAGGTTATGTAGAGATTTTACAAAATAATGTCATATTTGGTTATATTAGTTTAAAAGATTGGTCAGACAGGCGCTCTTCAAGTGCACAGTTGCAAGCAGAGTTACAAATGGCATTCAATAAAATTGCAGGTGTTAGCTCCTACGTGAGTAATATTTCTTTGCTGCCAGGCGCTGATAATAGTAATTCTATTAATATAGTTTTAGTGGGGAATGTGGGTTATCCTGAGTTATATAAAGCTGCTAAAAATTTAGAGCAATTAGCGCAAAAATCAGGGAATTTTTTATATTTGCAAGATGATTTGCAATATAATCAACCACAAATTAATTTTGAAGTAGATCATGCCGCTGCCATTGCTATGAATATCACGCCCAATCGTATTGCTAATCAATTAACTAACTTTTTAAGTCAAGGACGTATTCAGCAATTAGCTTGGCGCGGACATAATTACGATGTACAAATTAGTATTCCTCAGGCATTTCGCCGCAATCCAGAAGATATTCTTAATTTGCATATACCTAATCAAACGGGTCAATTGATACCATTAGATAGTGTGGTCAATATGAATATCACGGTTGTTCCGCAAATGCTTAATCAATTTCAAAAAATGAATAGTGTGACTATTACTGCGATGCCTGCTTTGCATACTAGTTTTTCAGATGCATTAAATTTATTGCAAAAGCTAACAGATGAGCATTTGGATAAAAATATTTTGCTAGATTATTCAGGATTAACCCGACAATTTATTCAAGAAGGTTCGCATACTTTGTGGGTATTTGGCATGGCTATTTTAGTTATTTTCTTAGTATTAAGTATTCAGTTTAATCGTTTTTCTGATGCGTTAATTATTTTATTGGGAAGTGTGCCTTTAGCTTTATTTGGTGCTTTGCTACCATTGTGGTTAGGGTTAGGGACTATTAATATTTATACGCAAATTGGTTTTTTGACATTGATAGGATTGATTAGCAAGCATGGTATTTTACTGACAGAATTTGCAAATCATGCGCAATCAAAAGAAAAATTAAGCCCATTAAATGCGATTAAGCAATCTGCTCGATTACGTTTTCGTCCCATTTTGATGACAACAGCTGCAATGGTAGTCAGTGCGTTACCTTTAGTTTTTGCAAGCGGTGCGGGTGCTGAAAGTCGTCATGCGATTGGGATTGTGATTGTTTTTGGGTTGTCGATTGGTACGTTATTTACATTGTTTTTTGTGCCGGCTTTATATTTATGGTTTGGCCGAAAAGCTGCTTGATTTTACAAAGTATATGGGCTGCAATTGATATATCACGCCTCCTTTTGAAAGAATCTATTTACAATTATTGAAAAATAATACAATAATCATGACCCAGTTTCTTTAAGGAAGATGATTCGTGAAAAAAGTTTATTATTCTATTATTTTAACTTATTTTTTTGTGCTGCCTACATTTGCTAATGATTGCTTAGATAACTTTAACCATCATATCTATGATAATGGTGAGCAAGTCGATTTAGGGTTTTGCCACCTAAAAGATACTGACATGCCTCAAGTTGCCTCATTGCTTTCTCAAATGCCGCTTTTGCAAGATCTATGGCTGAATGGGAATGAAATTGGTTCAAAAGGAATTTCTTATCTAGAAAGTAATCCAACAATCAGTTATCTTAATATCAGCGATAATCATATTGGATCAGAGGGTGCAGAAGCTATTGCAAAAATGAGTATGTTGAATGCTTTAGAAGTAGACAATAATTTTATTGGGGATGCGGGTATTGTTACGCTAACACAGAATCCTCATATGGAACAATTGGTTGTCAGTAACAATCATATTACTGCTACTGGTACACGAGCAATAGCAAATTCGCAAGTATGGAATTTGTCTATTGCTCATAATAATTTAGATTTTACAGCTCTTGAAGAACTTTCTAATAGTAAACAGCTTATTTGGTTAGATATTGGAGATAACAATATTACTTCTGAGGAAACAAAAATTTTTGCAAATAAACTGCCTAATTTATCTGGTTTATATATTGATGAAAATCCTATTGGCGATGAAGGAATTAAAACAATTGTACAAAATCATCATAAAATAGAATTCTTAAGTGTCCTAGAATGTGCAGTTGGGCCAGAAGGGGCAAAGGCGATTGCCAATAATTTACCTAATTTATCTACTCTTTTTCTAAGTTATAATTTTGTTCAAAATGAAGGTGCAAAAGCTTTAAGTAACCTTCATAAATTACAAACGTTAGAGTTAGGCGATGATTGGATCAGAAATCAAGGGGCAAATGCTTTAGCAAAAAATAAATCTATTATTAATTTAGATTTAGATAGAAATTTTATTGATAATAAGGGGGCAGTTAGCCTAGCTCAAAATACACGATTAAGCTATTTATCTATACGATTTAACTATTTGGGCGATGCAGGTATTGCAGCACTAAAAACCAGCTCAATTAATCAAGTAAACACGCGGGGAAATTATCCTGATTATACTGATCGTTTATTAATGGGAACCGAAAAATCGAATAAAAAAATATGTAAAACAGTAAGTAATCAAATCTGCACAGCATGGATAAGCAGACCAAAATAATCGCTGGTTTAAAGATGCGAAGTTATA
>Ga0207010_1046_pt1 | contig 27353 bp, 27 predicted proteins | sample Alteio_BWMinCont_82_FD_153465 | JGI IMG/M metagenome (GOLD analysis project Ga0207010, IMG submission 153465) | Enriched cells from forest soil in Barre Woods Harvard Forest LTER site, Petersham, Massachusetts, United States -... | ecosystem: Environmental > Terrestrial > Soil > Temperate forest >...
AATAATCGGATAAATGTTATTCCAAATTCTATAGGATATCTTAGAAATTTAAGAAAACTAATGCTAGAAAACAATCAATTGAAAATTTTACCAGATAGTATTGGGAATTTGGTTAGTTTGACAGAACTTGACCTAAGAGCTAACCAATTAACTTGCCTGCCTGAAACGATTGGGAATTTAAAATCACTTCGATTTTTGGATTTGAGAGACAATAAGTTGAAATCTCTTCCGGAGAGTATACGTAACCTCGAAAATCTAGAGAAAATAGATGTACGTATTAATAAAGGGCTTATTATACCAGAGTGGTTTCACGAGCTTGAACAGCGTGGATGCACTGTGTTCTACTAAAATTAGGAATAAAATGAATTACGTGATTAGACAAAATAAGCTCACAGACCAAGTTAAGAGGAATACAACGGATGCACTCGGTCAAATTTACACGATGGGGGCTGTTATGGTTGGATTGGTTGCTATTTACACTGCGTGCCATACGTTTATTGATTATAAGGGACATATGATGGGTGCGCTTATGGAAAGAGACATGCGCAATGAATTGTTTGATCATTATCAAAAGCTATCCTTTAATTTTTATGATGAACACAGAACAGGGCAGCTAATGACTCGGATTTACTTTATATCGTTATTTTAATCGAACCAATACAAAGACTTGGTAATTTTACGAGACTATACCAAGAGGGAATTACCGGTTTCGAAAGGTTTATGGAAATCTTAGAAGTTGAGCCAGATATAAAAGATGCTCCAGATGCAGTAGACATCACTGATGTCGAAGGGAATATTGAATTTAAAAATGTGAGTTTTAAATATAAAGAAGGCTATGACCATGTGCTGAAGCACATCTCTTTGAATATAAAGGTTGGGGAATATGTTGCTTTGGTGGGGCCTTCAGGGGCTGGAAAAACAACATTGTGTTCTTTAATTCCTAGATTTTATGAAGTAAGCAAAGGTCAAATACTGATTGATGGAAAAAACATTAGTGGTATTACAATGCGTTCATTAAGAAAAAATATTGGAATTGTCCAGCAAGAGGTCTATCTGTTTGCTGGAACAGTCTTAGACAATATCCGCTATGGTAAACTTGATGCGAGTGAAGAGGAAATCATTTGGGCAGCCAAAAAAGCAAATGCCCATGATTTTATTATGGCGCTACCGCACGGGTATGCGACAGATATCTACCTCATCGCTGACAAAATCGACTCAAGACCGCTCTATGCTGTCGCAACTATCGCTCATACAGATCAAATCCAAGCCTTGCTTAGTCTTTTTTAACAAATTCTTTAAAAGGCAAGAATCATTATCCTAGAAACGGCGATTCGAAGGGGGTTTCAGACGCAAGATTTTTGTTCATAACGCGTTGATGCGAAGGGGGGCATACCCAAATGTATAATTTTCACGGGAAGTTGGGTTATATTTTAAATCCAAAAACCAATGGAATCCTTTCACTCTTTGCTATGGCCGGATCATTAATAACTGTGGGCACGATGCGATAGATAAATCGGAAGATGATAGCATGACAAGGGAATCAAATTCAGGAAATTCAACTTTCCAGTTTGGCGCGGTTCCAGTAATACATCAATACATCTAGTGGCTGATTTTCCAGGTTTTTACGGCCATCTGCGTGGACCATTTTGACGATTGCATCGTAGCGCTTCTGAAATTTATCAATACTTCTCAACATGGTCTCATGGGGGTCTGTTTTGCAAAACACTGCAATTCCGATAGCAGCCTGAATGAGATCGCCGATTTCTTCTTGCAGGTGGGTAATGTCGCCTTTTTCATATGCGTCTTTGATTTCATTGCATTCGCTTTGGATCTGTTCGATGATCTGATTGATACTTTCCCAGCACAGGCCAAAATTAATCGCGTCTTGCTCCTGCTTCTCAACACGTTTGAGGAGGCAGTTATCTTTTAATAGTCGCATAATTTTCCTTAAAAAGTTATTTAAATAATGATTCTAAATAAATTGGATTGATCATTGCAACAGAAATCAGGAGCTCATTTTATTTGACAAAATTGGGGAATGGGAATATGGAATAAAATAAGAATAATACTAATTCATAGGGGGGTCTCATGCTTTCCATTGCGTCGAGTTTCGTTCCGAAACTACTTACAGAAAATACTTCTAGTGCAATTACCAATTCAAATGAACAAACGTGCCTAAAGGCTGCGCAGCTTCTGCAACGATGGTGGAGGAGAGAGTACCCTAGCCACTTAGATAGAATGAGGAAGAAGACATTTTTTCTTGACACTCAAGCTGAACATCACTTTAATGATACTGCCAAAGCGCTGAGCTGCCATAAAACAATAGCTGCTATGCAGCAGTTTTTAGGATTTATACGAAGGAAAGCAGGAGAGTTTAAACTTGACAACACAGTTCCTGAACTCATAAAGCCAACACAGACGTTTATGTCAGCCTTTCTTTTTGCCTGCCACCCTGAAGAGACACTCGACATTCAGATCACAAGCGAGCAAGAGCTTTACGATACCGCTTGCAGCCTGATTGCCGCATATCGCGATTTGCGAAGATTGATTGTCCCAAAAAATGAATTGGAAAAGGTTGCATTCAGAGTCGCATTAATGTTATTTAATGAAAGATATGGCCATTATCTCAATATTTTCTTAGAAAGACAAAAGGAACACGAATCCCGTCTAACAACAAGTTGCATCGACCTCTATGTCAGGATGGAAGTTCATAAACTTCAGATGGGAACAACTATTGGTAGTACAACCCAGCATAAAATCTATCAAGCAATTGAAAAATCGCAAAGCCATATTAAAAGCAAACTTGGAACTCAGGCACTGGACCGACTTTATCAGAAGTTGGAAGGACTTAATGCTGAAAAGGCTGAGAAAATAAATGATATTTTCTGTGATGAGACTATGAACGTATTATATCAAATGATGTCCGATCCCAATTTTAAGTTTTCACCTCATTTGAATACATTGGAAACTAGAAATGCAGTAAAAAAGATCGCTAGCGCCGTCAACAGCTTAACTCCGAATTACTCCGTCGTCATTGCTGAATTGCTCAATATGCGTCGAAAGATCAGCCTGCTTGTTCCACATAATGGAAGATTTAGGCAGGAGCTTCGCGAGGAGCTTAATGCCACCGACTTGAAAGAAGTGGTCCCCCTGTTGAATAACCCAGAGGTCTTTGCGACTAGCTTAAAATATATTACAAAGGTTCTTCAGTCTCTGCAAAGCAGCATCCACGATGAGGGGATAAGAGACTGGATGGAAGGCATTCTGAGTGATGCTGAAGCTGGAAATAACCCGCTTAGATTACTTCCGGAAATCTTTAGGAAGATCTACAACAAGATCGATGAGATAGCTGTGGAGAAAAAGAATTTCGTCTTTTCGATGTATAAGGAGTTTTATCAATCAAAGGCTGTCAAGCTAGCACAGAATCATTTTTACACTAGGATCCATCGGTATGAACTTGATCTGGATAAGACTGACAAATGGATCCAAGCCACTGTCGAAGATGGACAGAATAACGGTTTAAGCCGCGAGATGCTTTGTTCTAATTCTCCTTCAGCCCATTTTGCGATTATCGCAATGATCGATCAGGTATTATCCTGCAATCATCTTTCTCGCAAGAGTTGTCCTGAGACATTATTGCCGGAGAGAAAACAGTTGAATCAGATATGTCAGCAGTTGAGTATCATTAAAAAGATAGCTATAGGCTACGAGACCTATTGCTTTGCTATCAAAGAATTTCAAGGGGAACTGGACAAAGGTTTTATACAGAAGCTTACTGACTTTGTGAATCACACACCTAACGATGATCTTGCTATCTCCCAATTTATTGCTCAGCATCTCCCGCACAATGAACGCCAAGTGATGGAAAGATTGATACATAGCTGTTTAAATAGTGATCACAGAGTAAACAAGTTGGCTGCACAAAAGTTGCGAGAAGCCTTGAAGCTGTACGCCTATGCGGGTAAATTACCCCAACACTCATGCTTACAAGCTATTACTTCATTTGAAAAAATAGCCGGCAAACTTAAAAAAATCGCCTACTTTAATCACACTATTCACGCTGAGGTATATGGCCTGAAAATCAAAGAAAGGCAATGGGGCGATTTATTTAAACTGTTAGGAAAGACTAAGCCAATCCACTCTCAAATCTGTCCAGTCCTGCTTGAAAACGAGCAAGAACATCTTAACAAGCTTCATCAGAAAATTCTGAGGATGGCTCATCTGGCCACAGCACTCACCTTTTTACGTCAACAGATCTGGTTTAGTGATAAATCAATTGAGGCAGGCAATCTGAGCGATAAGGATTTTTCAGAAATCCTCGATCAATTTCACTTAAAAGAGATCTTAAATTCGGATGAGAGCCATGAAGAAATTTATCATTCCAACATACTGATGTTTGAGGAGGTATTAAGAATGAAAGAGATCCATCTGGACGAAGAAGTCATGGAGAAAACAAGGAAAATGCTCCGTAATGTATCTTCATTTAAAAATCCGGCATTTCTTACTTTTCATACCCAAATAGTTGAACAAATCAAAGACCATGCTATAGGAAAGGGGAACAAGCATGCCATCAATGGAACCCTCCACTCATTCATGTTTGAGATTAAAGTCATGGGAAAAAACCTTTCAGACATCATGGAAAGAAGTAAAAAGGAAGTAGGATCAGTTAATTCTCCGTTTGTCCCGACCGTGCCGATAATCTGCCGGTCTGCATTTGCCTGCAGGAGGCAAAAGTGACAACAGTTCCCTGCTAAAAATCACTGTGCTCTCCTCTGTGACTCTGTGGATAAATATTGAAAAGGTGGGGCATTAGCCCAGATCTCCCTAGCATTATCATATGCTTCGTAACGGAGATCTTTAGTAGTTCCGTTATTGTATGTCTTTCTAAAGAGCATTTCCTCGTCGCTTATGGCTTCTTCTTTATAGCCACGTTCAACTTTTTCGGGCAATGCAAAATAAGGTAAATTGAGGAATGATTTGATGTTATCGACTGTTTCTTTGTCCCATAGGTTTTCATATTTGATAGCCAATACATTGGCCTGAGAATGTTCGCATGGCTGATTCATGTACAGCCAATGATATAGTTGCAAAAAGCATCCTAGGGCATCATAGGAAAGTAAATTGTTATATAAAGTTTGATTGGCCGTTGAACCCAACATAGTCAACCAGTTATGATCGGCTCCCTCCATATTGAAAAAATGTTGTTTTCCAAATTCCTCATTGTTAAGGGTTATATGGAGAATTGATTCTGCAGCCCTGTCCGGATTGGAAAAGATGAATACAATTTTCCCCTTAAACTCGGGTGGTATGGTGCTGATATGTGATTTGAGTATGATATCTCCAGCAGAGTAGTACATGATGTGTTGCGACAACATCGTACTTCCAGACCGACCTGAACTAGTGATCATGATGATATTTTCATTATTTAAAAATGGAGCGAGTGCTTCAAGATTAAAGATATGGTAATTACCTTCCGCACGTACAATAACATGAAATAAAACAATGAATATCAAGAAGGTTTTTTTAAGTATCATACGGAAGTGTCCTTTCATAAAAAATCAAGTATGCTTCAATCATTTTGTTTTTGACAAGGGAATTGCAATTCGGGGTCTGACCCTCAGCTTGAAAGGACAAGGTCGCACCATCGATGCCTATTGGGTCGAGCGTGAAGCCAAAACCGCATTGCTGTTCTCCACAGTCGATTTAGATATGATCCTGCCGTTCCCAGCAAAGCTGGGACAGAAGGTGGAAGGTGGAAGGTAGAACGAAAATTTGCTTGCGAAGCCTTGGAGTGCGGTGCTCTGCACCGCCTTCTGGCGCTCTTGTGGAGTTCATTGGTGTAATCGAAAGACACTAATGGCATTAATGGTGCGGTTAAGGCAAGAATGGTGTTCACAATAGCGCTAAAAGGCGGTGCAGAGCACCGCACTCCAAGGGCTTCGCCAAGCAACATTTTTCACAGCTTTAAAGTATCGGGAGATGTGAAGCTCTTAGCCCTCATCCTTCCGCTTCAGTTCATTTTGGTGAGGACTTCGTTGATTTCGAAGATGAGGCCACATTCATCGAAGGCGAGGATAACCATGGAGGTAAATACGCCCGAATCCTGCATGACAATGGTTAAACGCATAATGACACAATCAAGGGTTGCAGCAATCACATCTTCCGGAAAAAAGATCCATCTACCCTGAAGCTCATAAGTAGTTATGAGATCAATAATAAACTCGTCGCGATTTAAGGTAACCAGGTTTCCATTGAAAATCTTCTTGCAATGTGGAGATAAAATGGACGCTGTATAATCGTCATCAGGAATGAGTCCGTTGCTAATCTGATCAATCAAATCAAGGTATCTATAAGATGAATCTAATAAAAGTTCGGATGGGCTTTCATAGGCAAACTGGGGAAATCCAACTTGTTCAAATTCTTCAGCATGGTTTGCAAAAGGTAACAAGGAAACCAATATCAATGCAATTTTCTTGAGCATGAAAAACTCCAAATTTTATTTTGCTTGATACTACATAAAAATTAAATTGCATACAATTAGAAAAAGAATTTAAGATCGCAAATCCACAAAACAAGGAGGTTGATCCTAGAAACGGCTTCTTGCAGAAAGCCGGAAAGTCCTAACTCAAACCTAATCTTAGTTTGGACATTTTGCTTAGAGTCGCTTGAGCCCGGAGCGTAGCGAAGGGCGACTGGCGATAGCCCATAGCTCCCATTGGTCGCTATGGGCTATCATCAAGTTGGAAACGCTCCAGGCCATTATCAATAAACGTCCTATACCTGAAGCAGGCAAGCCCTACGAACAAGAGTGCAGGGATGGTTACGATGAGGTGAGCAATCAGGAAGGCGGAACTTGAACATCAGCAACCTTGTTCTTCAAGAGGAAAATAGATGGAAAAGAGGCTCCTAAATGTGATGACGGACGCGATCCTTTGAGCAAAGTCTTCTTTAATCCTGTCACAAAAAAAGTATTAGATTTTATCTATCGCTTTTTCCCAAAGTGCATAAGGAATAACGTCATCAGGCCTATTCAGATCATCACCAGAGGTAGAAAACCGAGCTTCATGACCCAGCTTAAACCAGGGATATAGCCATGAAATATATTTGTATAATTTTTGTTTTCCTTGCTGCTTGCGTTTACGGAGAAATTAAAACGATCAAGTCGTTTTCCGAAATAGATATAAGCCAACTGACATCAAAATCCTTGGTGATCTTCGATGTGGACGAAGTATTAATCTCCCCTGCCGATGCCATTCTAACCCATTCTGCGCGAAATTACAGATCCGGAATGTGGTCCAGTGTATTTTACAATAATGAGCTCTTTGGCATTATCCTTAACACTGTTGATTATACATTGATCGATCCCTATGTGATCAAATTGATGTCTAAACTTAGGGATAAAGGGATTCCATTCATAGCTTTGACTGCAGCAAATACCGGTAAAATAGGACCCGTCGAGTCATTGGTGGAATGGCGCATCGCACAGCTGGCCAAATTAGGCATCACATTTGATTTCTTTTATCAAAAGCACCATTCCTTCAACCATCTTGTAGGCATTAACAAAAACCCGCCCATCTACAAAAATGGGATCCTATTTTGCGGCGATCTGAATCAGAATCGCAACTGCAAAGGGTATCTTCTGCAAGATTTCTTCAGATTGGTTGGTTGGGAGCCTGACCATGTTGTCTTTATAGATGATTTCTACAACCATCTTTTAAGCGTACAGGATGCCATTGCCCTGAAAAACATCACTTATCAGGGATATCATTTTACGGGTACTTATGCTCCCCAATTTGATCCTGAAGTCGTCGAATTGCAGGTGAACACCATCCTCAATGAAAAAATCTGGCTGACGGACGAGGAAGCAAGAGAGATTTTGGAAAAGAGAAGTAGGGCAATGGAGACGCTAAAAAATTAAACACAGAGGCACAGAGGCACGGAGGGCACTGGCACGGGCAGGAACACGAATGGACTAGAGAACTTCTGCAGCCAACGCAGCCAATTCAGAGCGCTCTGTCTTATCCAGAAACATATGACCATAAATCTTATGGTTCACGAATTTACCGACTGCAAAGCTAAGGCCGTTGGAGTCCTTGTCGAGGTAAGGATTGTCAATCTGAGTCGGGTCGCCTGCCAGGATCACTTTAGTCCCTTCACCTGCGCGCGAGATGATAGTCTTCACTTCATGAGGAGTCAGGTTTTGCGCTTCGTCAACGATAATATACATTTTGGGAAGGGAACGTCCTCTAATATAGGTGACAGCCTCCATCTCGATTTTTTTACTTTCCATGACCCACTTCAATGTCTCATTCGAATCCCCTCCTGTTGAGGCACACAGGAATTCAAGGTTGTCGTAAATGGGCTGCATCCAATGGAATAATTTTTCTTCCTTAGTCCCGGGCAGGTAGCCAATGTCTCGTCCAAGCGGCACAATTGGACGACTGACAAGTATGCGCGAGTAGGCTCCTTCATCGAAAACCTTTCTTAATCCACATGCCAGGGCTAGCAATGTTTTCCCTGTCCCGGCCGGCCCTACGAGCGTCACCAGTTTGATTTCGTCACGCAGAAGTAAATCCATGCTGCAGCGCTGCTCGACGTTGCGTGGCTTTATTCCCCAAATATTATTCAGTTTGAGGAGTGCTTCGACACTTTGTGTGGCCGGATCATATTTACCCACTGCCGAGGAATGTTCCGGTGAGGTCATAACAAAATATTCATTGGGATAGGCTTCTACCTTGGGCAATTTCAGTTTGCTGTCTTTATAGAAAAGATCGATCTCATGCTTTTCCATTTCGATCTTTTTGAGCCCTTTGTAGATCTCATCATAGGAATATTTAAGGTTTTCGTAATCTTCTGCTTCTATGCCGAGGGCTTCGGCTTTTAGACGGGCAGCGAAGTCTTTCGAAACAAAAATGACTTTTTGGCCCTCTTCTAGCAAAAGAAAGGCTGCCATTATAATGCGGTTGTCGTTGATCGTTAAAGCAAAGTTATACTTGTAATCAGTTTTCACTTCCAGCTGGATTCGGACAGTTGCTCCGTTCTCCAGCTTGACTCCTGAATGGAGATTACCGGTTCCGGTAGTCTTGAGAGAATCAAGCAGCCGGATGGTCTCGCGGGAATTTCTTCCAAGGTCGCTTGGCATTCTCTTCATTTTATCCAGCTCTTCCAAGACAGCCACGGGAATAATGACATTAGACCTGGGAAATTTGGTAATTGCAGAAGGATCATGAAGGAGAACGTTAGTATCAAGTACGAAATTTTTAATGGTCACGGTTTCTTCCTTAGTAATATTTAAATAAAATTCATAATAATCACCATCAGAGATCGAGACAAGAAAAAAAATCAAAAACCCTTAAAAAACATGAATTCCAGCAGTTAGACACCTCGAGTGCTAAATCCTGTTGCAAAAAAAAGAGTTATTTCGTACAATCAAGTTAAGAAAGGCAGTTAAATTTCCTTAAATCATTAATTTTTAGATGATTGGGAATTGCCAAAGGAGAATTTATGAAAATAAAAATCAGCGATAAAATCCTAAGTATTCCACCCTATCTTTCAACTGACTGGTCGCGTATTGCCACCATTCATATTAAAGGTGGTGTATTAGCCATTACGGTTAGGGATGGAGACACTATCAACATACCCAATCTCCCCCCTGAGATCATTGATCAAATCTTCGCATGCCATGCTGCCTACTTAGAAAAAGATCACCCGGCGCAATCTCAAAAGGTTGAAATGGTTAAGCAGATGTTTATCCCCTTGGGCGATGGACCTGGGGGTGGATTTTCTATCAATGGGATGGAAGCGATGCCTATTCCTATGCAGCATAATCCCGCACAGTCCAACGCTCCCAATCTCCCACCAGAAGTTTTAGAAAAACTCAGCGTCATCTCTAAAATATTCAATCAGGAAGAGTCCAAGCTGTTGGTCCAGCCTGTACAAAATTGCAATTGCTTTTACTGCCAAATACTTAAGGCGATCAATCCGACTGAGACTGTAGAGCATCCCGAAATAACGGCAGAAGTAATATCAAACGATGAACTCCAGTTCCAGCAATGGATCATCACTCAGACAGATGATAAGCTTTACTCAGTCACCAATAAATTGGATACAAATGAAAAATATAATGTATACCTTGGTGATCCAGTTGGATGTACTTGTGGTCAAGAAGGTTGTGAACACATATTAGCAGTGCTAAAAAGCTAAACCCCTGAAAGCGAAAGTGCTCGAGCCTTGACGCGATAATTAAACACAGAGACACAGAGACACAGAACCATAGAGATCACAGAGAAAGTCGCAGAACCACAAAAATTATTTCTAATGTGTGCAAATATCTACGATTTTTAATGCTGGCTTATTTTTTTCCTATATTTTTCTCTATGATCTCTGTGCCTCTGTGTTTATTTCTGGCGTCACAGGCTCGGGCACGTTCACGGAAAGAAAGAAGACGCATTTTTTTTCTTTCGTTTAATTTCCCAAAAACTTAGAATCCTCTTATTTATGAAAGACTTAACTAAGAGGTTTATCGCTATGAGGAAATTATCTCCCTCTTTATTTGCATTATCCATTTTATTTTCTTCGTTCAACTTACAAGCTGAACAGGCAAATCTGCAGCCAAAAACAAATGCACCGGCAACCGAAGATGCATTTACCGGAAAGGTGATCAAGAATAAAGTCCGTGTTCGTCTGCAGCCAAGTTATGAAGGACTGGTAATGGGCGAGCTGAACAAAGGCGACTATGTTTTAGCGCGCGGCGAAGCCGATGAATTTCTTGCTATTCAGCCCCCTGAAAAAACTAGAGGATATGTCTTTAGAACGTTTGTTTTAGATGGAATCATTGAAGGGAATAGGGTCAACGTAAGAACCAAGCCTGATACTGATGCACCAGTCATTGCGCAACTGAATTCCGGTGATAAGATCCAAGGGACAATCAGTCCGCAAAACAACAAATGGTATGAGGTGAAGCTGCCAAGCAGTGCCAAATTCTACGTTGCGAAAGACTATGTGGAAAAAGTAGGCGATGGCAATATGTATCCGCGCCAAATGAAGCGCCAGGAAGAGGTCTATAACCTTCTCAGCACTACTGACGGTGTTGTCCAATCAGAACTGCAAAAACCGTTCAATCAAATTAACATTGAGCCCATCAAAGCAAATTATAAGCATATCATTTACGATTTCACAGATTTTCCAGATGCTGCCGATAAGGCTAAATCAGCTCTCACTGCTGTCGAACAAGTCTATGCACAAAAAAAGCTGTCCTATTTGGAACATTCCAACAAGTCGTCTGCCGAACTTGAATTGAAAAATCAAAAACTGGCAGAAGAACTTAATTCGCATAAGAGAAAAGTAGAAACGTTGGAAGAGCAGCTGAGGGCCAATCAGACTGTGGTGATGAATCCCGCAGTCAAAAATAATTCCAGGCTCCCTGTGAACATGGCTGAGTGGCTTCCACAAGAAGAGAAGCTCTTTATGGAATGGTCTGAAAAGTCAGGCGAAGATAATCCGGGAGCTTACTATCAAGAGCAGAAAAGCAATTCAACAGTCATCAAAGGGATCTTAGAGTCTTATAGCCGTCCTGTGAAAAATAAACCTGGTGACTACCTGCTGATCAATACGACGACGAAGCTGCCCATTGCATATTTATACAGTACGCAAATCAACCTGAAGGACCTTATAGGCCATGAAGTTGAAATGCGCGTTACATCACGTCCAAACAACAATTACGCTTTCCCCGCTTATTTTGTCTTATCGATAGAATAGATGGAACTGCATGAATGGGCAAAATCGATCCTTGAAGCTGACACGTTAGAAGGGAAGCTGGCTCATCCCGGTGAACTCACCGATGATGAGCCGGGCCCACCTCTGGTATTTAAAGAACCTGTCAGGCCTTCTGGAATGGGTTTTAGCTGGAGAACCAGGGAAGAAAAACTGCCTCCATTCCAAGAACACCATGATCCGGACAAAAGGGCCATTTGCCTACATCGCTTTGCGGGACATGAATTACTTGCCGTTGAAATCATGGCTTTTACCCTATTAGCCTTTCCCGATGCGCCAAAATATTTTCGCAAGGGGCTGGCCAACACCTTATACGAAGAGCAGGGGCATGTACGGCTCTATATGGATGCGATGGAAAAGTTAGGCATCCGCTTTGGAGATTTACCTCTTTATAGACACTTCTGGAATCACACTCCCCAAATTACCTCCCCACTCCATTATATCAGCATGATGAGTCTCACCTTTGAAATGGCTAACCTCGATTTCGCACCCATGTACGGAAAGTCATTCTTGCATCATGGAGACGAAAATTCCGCACAGCTGATGGCCACCATTTTAAAAGATGAGATCTCTCATGTCAGCTTTGGATGGAACTGGTTAAAAAAACTGAAAAATCCGAACGCTAATGAATGGGATGCCTGGGAGTCGACCCTCAGTACCACCCTATTGACACCAAAGCGTGCAAAAGGGTTCGTTTTGCATGAAGCACACCGCGGAAAAGCCGGCATACCTCAAGAATGGATCAACAAGCTGAAGTCATTCTGTGAGAAAAAGGCTTGTTGAACCTGGAAACGGCGATTGGAAGGGCGGTTACACCGCCCTTTTTATTTTTCTGTCACTTCAATTTCAATACCACCCCTGTGTTTGGCGATAAAATTATAAAAGAAAAACGTGACCGCTAGCACTATATATGTGAATACAAAATATAGAATCGGCAATACAATCAGTTCTGTAATACCCAAGCCCCATTTTTTATGGACTAAGTCTATAATGAAGACTGGGATAGCAATAAAAATAAAAGAAATAATGGTTTGCAACAGCGCCAGAATCAAACTGGACTGATGTATAGATATGTTTGTAATTTGTTTTTTCATAACTCTCCTTTGATTTATTTATTCAAGTTTTTACAACGACTTCGAAGCTAAATGCCTTCTTAGCATTTAACCGAAGAAGCGGTCGGTGATGAGCTGGACACCGCTGCAGTAGGTCAACTGTGTAATCATCGGATTGAGGTTATTGATGATGATGGCTGTAAAGTCATAAGGATCGCGATTTGGTTTAACCCAATCAAGAATGGAATCATTGACCAACATTGTTCCGATCAAATTCACGGCCTGTAAGTTTGGTAACAGGAGTAGTAATCCGGCTGCAGAGGAGCTCCAGACAGCAGCAATGCGCCCAGTTTGCATCATATATGCCGTTCCAAGTCCGATGCAAGCGCTAAAGACATTCTTAACATTATCAGCATCTCTATCATTTTTAAAGAAGATTGGTTTTAATGAATGCAATACGCCAAGGGATGAGTAAATCCCTACGATCAAGATTTGTGATTGCGGGAGCAGTTGATCCATCGTTTTAAGGAGTTGTATATAGGTTTGAAGCGTCTGAACAAATGGAATCGCTTTAAACGCTTGATAAATTTGCGACGGGTTGATAATACCCATTCTAGTCGCATATACTGTATAGGCAACACCTGCAGTTGTGACAATTCCGGCAGCCAGAATTTTAACATAATTTTTTTTGATATCGTCTATCTTTTTGCGGGCTTGAAAAGTAGTTGTAATGACTTGCAGAGCCACTGGGCCCCAAAATACCGCTGTTGTAAACTGACTCGAATAAGTACTGATAAATCCGGGAACAAATGGATCGGCTTGACCCAAAATATTATTAACAAAAGTGCTCATTTAAAATCTCCCTTTAGGTCTTTAAAGTTTCATTAGTAACCGCTTATACAACACCATTCCATAAAAATCAATAAAATGTCATATTATTAATTTTTCCGAGGCTGATCATGTCATTATCTAGAATCTTCTGCGTTTCATTGTATGGTCTCGATGCACTCCCTGTTGAGGTTGAAGTGGATGCCTCCCCTAGTGGAACAGATAAAATGTCTTTTGTTATCGTTGGACTACCCGATACAGCAGTTAGGGAATCAAAAGACAGAGTATTAACAGCCGTCAAAAATTCAGGATTTCAAATTGGGTTAATCTACTGTACAGTCAGCCTGGCGCCGGGCGATTTAAAAAAGGAGGGAGTCCTCTACGACCTTCCCATAGCCATGGGGCTGCTTAGATCTTTGGGACACATTAAAAACTGTAATTTCGATGATTATTTAATTGTCGGCGAGCTAGGTCTCAGTGGACAGCTGCGGCCTGTTGTCGGAGCCTTGGCAATCGCTATGCTAGCCAAAGAGCAAGGAAAAAAAGGGGTACTGCTGCCTGCCAGCAATGCCAGGGAAGCATCTCTTCTTGATGGGATCAAGATCTATCCAATCAGCACTTTAAGAGAAGCTGTCCGCTTTTTTGAAAATCCAAATACCATTCAACCTACCCCGCAGCAAAGCGACTTATCCCTTTTTAAAAATACGATCCCTGCTGTCGATTTTTCCGATATCAAAGGACAGGCACATGTCAAAAGAGCCCTGGAAGTTGCTGCCGCTGGTGGTCATAATATTGTTCTTACCGGACCGCCAGGTACGGGAAAGACGTTGATGGCAAAGGCTTTGGTTGGCATTATGCCCGACCTGACCCTCGAGGAAGCAGTGGAAGTGACCCGCGTCCATTCTGTTGCCGGACTACTGCCTGAAGGGAAAAGTATGATCACCCAAAGGCCCTTTCGTTCGCCGCACCATACCGTGAGCTATGCCGGACTGATTGGAGGCGGAACGAATCCGCGGCCCGGAGAAGTATCACTTGCCCATCATGGAATATTATTTTTGGACGAGCTGCCCGAATTTTCCCGCTCTGTTCTGGAAGTGTTGAGGCAGCCCCTGGAGGACCGCAAAGTAACAATCGCAAGAGCTTACGGAAGCTTCACATTTCCAACCAATATCATGTGCGTGGCAGCGATGAACCCTTGCCCATGCGGCTACCTGGGGCATCCCGAAAAAGCGTGCAAAGACACTGAGCTCCAAAGAGAAAAATACCGGAGCAAAATTTCCGGACCGCTTTGGGATAGGCTTGACATGCACATCGAAGTCCCTCACTTCCGCTATGCCGAGATGTTGAAGGAGCCACCTAGCGAGTCATCGGAAGTCATCAGGCTTCGTGTTGAGAGGGCGCGCGCCATCCAACACCAGCGGCTCGGTAAAACCAGGACTAATTCGCAGCTAACGCCAAGAGAAATCAAACTTCAGTGCCCCCTAAGCCCTGAATGCGTTTCTATCTTGCATACTGCCATAGAGAATATGAGCTTGTCGGCTCGGGCCTGCGACCGTATTATTAGAGTGTCGCGGACCATCGCCGATCTGGCCGAGTCGCCACATATCCATCCGGATCATATTCTCGAAGCGGTTAATTTCAGGAGTCCTAATTAATAAGGACACCAAGAACAAATCGTGCCCGTGCTCGAAAAGTCGCGCGTGGGGTAGCCTGAATTGCCGCTTGCGAAGCCTTTGAGTGCGGTGCTCTGCACCGCCTTTTAGCGTGTATGTGGAATTCACTCTCGCTAAATATTCGCTAACTGATGGCATTAGTATCTGTTGTTACAATGAAAACTTAACCTACAATATCGCTAGAAGGCGGTGCAGAGCACCGCACTCCAAGGCTTCGCAAGCAAATTCTAGTTACCTCACGTGGGACTTTCTGGTACGAGCACGGGTACGAAAATGGACTTTAGTTATTGTTCTTCTGTTCAAATTGCTTTTCAAGCAAGCTTTTTGCGTGTTGCAGGACTTTAAATAGTGACTCGGCCTCTTTTAGTCTAGGCTGATTTTTGTCCGGGTGAACAAGTAGACTTAGACTATGATATTTTCCATTAAGATCATCTTTTGAAAAGCCTTCCGGTAGCCCTAAGAGTTCTTTTGGCAGACATTTATTGATGAGTCGTTTTTTAAAATCGATATAATCTTTGGACAGTGAGGCATCATTCACTGATCTCATGAATTGCACTTCTGTCTTCAGGTAATCTTTCCATTTATTTGGATCGATTTCCTTTGAAGCTTGCTGCTGAAATCCACCCGAATTTGGAGGGCTAATATTTTGAGTACTTGGTCCAATTCCAAATTTCTCTTTAAGATCGATATCTGCAAATTTTGTATAGACACCGTATGAAGAGTCCCCTACACCACCATTAATAAAGATATTTAACGAATGATGATTTAAACTTTTCGGTAGATTTCCTACTGCAGATTGGGCAAAACCATAAGATAGTGGCCAAGCTATTAAAGCTACATGTGAAAAATAGCCAAATTTAAGAGCAGCAAATAGATACATACTGCCTAATGTCACAATTGCTCCTAAACAGAATGCAAGATGTTGACATGGGGAAATAACAAACTTACGGTGAGCAATCGTAAGTATTTCATCCCTCGCTACCTGTTTATAAATACAAAAAGCACACTCACCTATTCCAATGACAATATCAGCAACCATAGTGATAGGGGCAGCACATAAAGTAATTGGTAAAGCAATCATTCCGCCGGCCATGCTTGAAATCCCTGTTAAGACAGCCAGTGATCGATTTTTATACCATTCTTCGTTAGTTTGCGTGTCTGCATTCCATAAATCTCTGGAATATTTCCATTTCTCAAAACAGTAATATGTTGGAAATTCTGCAATTTTAAAAGCCGATGGCAATAACTGATATTGAAATGTTGTATCTCGAGAATATTCAATACATTGAATTCTACTATCCATATTATTTAATCCATTTTTCTGTTTTATAAAGGCATTCTATCATATAATTTAGATAAATGTCAAATTAATTTTGAAAAATTTAATTTATTAATATATGATAGCACCTTCCCTCTTTCCACCTTTTCCTTTTGTCCTTATTTCTACTGTGGGGCTAACATTATTGTTAAGCCTTTCGCTAATAAATTCTTCCAGGTAAAGTGGATACTTTTTTATAACTTCCTCTCTGGAATCTCCCCCACATCCGACTGGATAGCTAGGATGTTCAAAGACCCAGGAATTAACATCCTTATCAAACCACGGTTCTATCTTGCCTACATCACTTAGGGCTATTTTTAAATGCTGTTTTATTTCTTTTTTGGTGGCCATATCCAATCTTTAAATTTAAATTCACGTTCAATCTTTTGGACACTAATAGCTTTTCGTCTTTTCTTTGTGTCTTCGTGTCTTTGTGTATAATTTTTTGCGTCAGTCGGAAGCGCGGACCTCTTTCGGGGAGGTGGTGATTTCTTCGAGGACAGCTATTTCTTGCCCATTGGAGGCCCCGAGTTCTTTGAAACGGCGGGCGCTGGTGAGGATGCGCGATTCAAAGGAGCTCGCAGCTTTGTTGTACGCAGAGACGGTGCGATCTAGGCCCCGCTTGATTTCATCGAAGTGCTCGACAAGGATGCGGATACGGTCGTAGAGTTCTTTCCCAAGGTTGCTCACATGCTGGGCATTCTCCGCGATGAGCTCCTGCTTCCACCCATAGGCTACGGACCGGAGCAGAGCAATCAGTGTCGTTGGTGTTGCTACGATGATTTTTTGCTCGACCCCATATTCTATCAGTTCCGGATCCTGCTCCAGAGCAGCACTGAAAAATGTTTCTCCAGGGAGGAACAGGACAACGAATTCCGGTGTAGGTTGAAACTGATCCCAATACGCCTTGGCAGCCAGCTGATTGATATGAGTTCTAATTTGCTTTGCGTGTTCTTTCAGTTTCGCTAGTCTTAACGTATCGTCAGGGGCTTCAAGAGATTCAAGGTAGGCCGACAGAGGTGCTTTAGCATCAACCACAACTTGCTTATGGTTGGGAAGTTTTACAATGAGGTCGGGACGAAGCCTCCGTTCATCCACTGTGACAGATTCCTGTTGAAGGAAGTCGCAGTGCTCCAGCATCCCAGCCATTTCAACGACCCGTTTCAGCTGAATTTCACCCCATCGTCCGCGCACATGCGGAGCCCTAAGGGCCTTCACCAGTTTAGCTGTTTCTGATTGTAATTGTGTATGGGATGTTGCCAATGATTTAACTTGCTCGGTGACGCTCGTATAGGCAACGAGGCGGGCCTTTTCCAGCTCGGATATTTTTTGATCGACGGTTTGCAAGGTAGTGTGAATGGGTTTAACCAAGTCATCGATCGATTTCTGGCGTAATGTCAGGTCATGGTGTGATTTCTGTTCCAGCTTTTCAAATTGCGCTGTAGCCAACTCCAAAAAGGATTGATTATTGCTTCTAAGAACATCAGAAGAGACGGCCTTAAAGGTATCGGTCAATTTTTTTTCAAATTCAATATGACGGACGTTTTTTTCTTCCGCGATAATCCTTCTTTCGCACTCTTTTGCCAAGTCCCCTTTAAGCTGGGTGTTTTCTTTTTGAAGGTTTTTCGATCTGATAAAAAAGAAAACGGAACTGAATGCGGTCATCCCGAATAGTATCAAAATCACTGACTCTAAAATATTTTCCATATGCCTCTCAAATATGTATTAATGATGATATAAGTGTTAGTATTATGGAAAGGAAAAAAAATGTTTCCTTGTAAATAAAGGGACGTATGGGACGAATAGGACATATGGGACATATAAATTTGTACTGTAAGTCCTATTCGTCCCATATGTCCCATTAGTCCCTTTTTATATCGCAATTTTATTCCGATTAGGATTAAAATTAATGAAAAATGGTTTATTATGCCTGAATATCAAGTCATCGCGCGGAAATTCCGCCCCCAAAGATTCAAAGATGTCGTCGGTCAAGAAGCGATCGTCACCACTTTAAAAAACGCCCTTAAAAATAAGCGGCTAGCCCAAGCCTATCTGTTTTGCGGATCACGCGGGACAGGTAAGACAACCTTGGCAAGGATCTTTGCCAAAGCGCTCAACTGCCTAAGCCTGACTGATGAAGGTGAACCCTGCAACAAATGTTCCTCCTGCCGTGAAATCACTTCCGGTGCTTCCTTAGACGTGTTAGAGATCGACGGTGCTTCCCACCGCGGTATCGAAGATATCAGACAAATCAATGAGACTGTCGGCTATGCCTCAGCATCAGGGCAGTATAAAGTTTATATCATTGACGAAGTACACATGCTCACAAAAGAGGCGTTCAATGCCTTGCTAAAGACATTGGAAGAGCCACCGCCTAAGGTGAAGTTTTTCTTTGCCACTACCGAGCCCCATAAAGTCCTTCCAACCATTCTCTCCCGCTGCCAGCGTTACAACCTCAACCGCATCCCCGCCCAACAAATCGCTGCCAAGCTCCGTTCCATCGCAGAGTCCCTCAACGTTGAAGTCGAAGATGAAGCGCTCCGGCTGATCGCCCAAAGGGCCGAAGGTGGACTGCGCGATGCCGAGTCGCTCTTCGACCAGATCATCGCCTTTTCCGATGGCAAAATCGGCGCCGATGCTGTCGGTTCAATTTTGGGATTGATGCCGCGCAACGCCTACTTCGAGCTGGACCGTGCTGGCAAAGACGGAAACTTTATTAAGGTGTTTGAAATAGCCCAACGCATATTCTCAGAAGGCAAAGACCTCCTCCACTTTATCGAAGGACTGATCGAACACTTCCGGACCATCTTACTTGTTAAACTGTCAGGACCCAACTCCATTTTGCTTGCCCTTTCGGCAGCAGAGAAGGAACAATATCAGGCGGCTGCTAACTTGTACACTCAGGAGCAATGCCTCGACCTCATCGACTATCTGATCGAATCGCAAAATCAGATCCGTTTTTCAGCCTGCGGCAGAATTGCCTTAGAAGCTGTGCTGCTTCATGTTGTACGCAGCCATTTCCGCCTACCCATCGAACAGCTGGTGCAAAGGTTGAGTGAGCTGGAAGGAGAAATTCGGAGTCCGGTGCAAACAACAAATTTAAACACAGAGGCACAGAGGCACAGAGAAAACACAGAGATTCGAAAAGTTGAAGAAAAGCCGGTTGTTAAGCAGGAAGTCAAAAAAGTTGAAGAGAAACCTGTTATTAAACAAGAAGTTAAGCCGTCCTTAGTCACATCGATAAGCGAAGATCCGACGCCGACACCGGCTGATCTGGGAAGAAAGATGCAGCCCGCAGCGCTGCCCCCTCCACAACCGGTCACTGCGAAGGTAGTGACTCCGCCTCAAGAAGCTCCAAACGGGAAGAAGACACACGACTACGACACCCTCTTCCATTTTGCTGCCATTGAGCTTGAAGGGAAGCTGCAGAAAAAATAACAAAGGAGAATAAAGTGGGAACAGGATTTGCTAAAAAGAAGAAAGAAGCCAAAGCCATGCAAGATCAGTTCAGCAAGATGCAGGATGAACTCATGAAAGCTGAAGTTGTTGGTGAAGCCGGCAACGGCCTCGTCACAATGATACTAACAGGTGAAGGTGACATGAAGGATTTAAAAATTAAGCCTGAATGTGTCGATCCCGACGATATCGAAGGGCTCCAGCTGCTCATCAAAGCGGCCCACGCCGACGCACAGAAAAAAATGAAGGAGAAATCCTCCGGCGGCATGGGCGGCCTCCCCGATTTGTCAAGCCTCTTAGGCGGATTGCGCTAATCTTCGAAGAAGCGGCAGATGTGAAGCCCCTTTTGCGCGAAGCGTTGCTTGCGAAGCCTTGGAGTGCGGTGCTCTGCACCGCCTTTTAGCGCTATTGTAAAGACCATTCTCACTCTAAACACGATACTAATGCTACAGGCGTTTCTCGATAACATCAGTGAATCCCACAGTAGCGCCAGAAGGCGGTGCAGAGCACCGCACTCCAAGGCTTCGCAAGCAACGCTTCTCGCAAAAGGGCTGCGCCGCCCTTTTGTCCATTAGCTTATGTTGTAGAAGAGGTCGTGGGGAACATTCTTCTTGTACTCCTGCACGAGGAGCTGAAGGATTTCCTGAGATGTTTTGAGGTCGAGGGCTTTTTCTGCGAGGGAAACAGCATCGACGATGCTGACGCTTCTGATGGCATTCTTGACGATCGGAAGATAGCGCGGCGCCACGGAAAGCTCCTGGATACCCAAGCCCAGCAGCAGCGGGGTGAAGCGTGGGTCTGAGGCGATCTCTCCGCAAACGGAAACAGGCACATTCAACCGGCTGGCTTCGCCGGTGATCAATTTAATCAATCGAATGACACTAGGGTCGGTCGGTTCATAGAATTCACTGAGCATCTGGTCGCTTCGGTCGATTGCCAGGGAATATTGCACCAGGTCATTGGTACCAATGGAAAGAAAGTCGCATTCTTTTGCAAAATGGTCTGCTACCATACAAGCAGAAGGGACCTCCATCATGCATCCAATGCGAGGGATTTTTTTCATCTTCAGCTCTTGGGCCGCTTCATGGACAAGTTGCTTAGCTTCTCTGAGCTCTGCCAAGGTGGCGATCATGGGAAAGAGGATGCTTATATTCCCAAATTCGCTGGCCCTTAAAATAGCCCTTAGCTGTGTTTTAAGCAAATCTTTCTCTTTTAACAGATGCCTTGTCGTCCTCGATCCAATGACACAGTTTCGTCCTAAAGAATTAGTCGGATGAAGCGACGATTTATCTCCTCCCAGGTCAAATGTCCTAATGACTACAGGGAGCTCCTTCATTTTTTCAACGATATGGTAATATAACTGAAACTGTTCTTCTTCAGAAGGGACTTCATACTTAGGCAGGAACATATATTCAGACCGGAATAAGCCGATGCCGCTGCCCCCTAGCTGATTTATAAGATCGAGTTCCTGCGTGGAGTCCAAATTCGCCGTTAATCGAACTGTATAGCCATCGAATGTCTGTGCGGGCCATTTAGCTGCTTTTTTGAAATCCTGGATCTGCCCATGCATCTTCTTTTTGAGGTTTTCGTACTGCTTGAGAGTCGATTCGCCGGGATTGATAATAATTTTTCCGGTCCTGCCATCGACTATAATCGAACTTTCCGGGTACTGTTTCAAATATTCGAGGTTGACATTGGTGACGTAGGGTATTCCCTTAGCTTTGGCGACGATAGCAGCATGCGAGGTGGCTCCCCCATTTTCGGTAATGAACGCTCCGACATACCAGGAAGAAGCTTCAGCCGCATCAGATGCTGTCAGCTCCAATGCACACACAATGGAATGGGGTAAAACATCTTTAATGCTCTGACCACCGCTTTCATTAAGATAGCTGAAAATCCTTCTAGAAAGATCTTGAAGGTCCTTAAATCGCTCAGTGAAGAAGGTGTCGTTTAATGCTTGAAACTGATCTTTGAATTTAAAAAGAGCCTGCTGAAAAACAAATTCAGCGTTTTTATTGGTGATCCTGATCTCTTTCTCGATCTCTTCAGTCAAAAGCGGATCATGCAACATTTCCAGCTGCGCTTCAAGAATAAGAATACCTTCAAGAGCGCTTTCTGCTTCTAGCTGTTTTTGCAATCGTTTGAGGTCCTGCTTGCTACGCGCAAGCGCTGTCCGGTAGCGCTCCACTTCCCTTTCTGTCTGGTTTGGATGAATAGGGGTATCCGATGCAGCGAATTCTTTACGGTTCAGGAAAAAAAGTTTTCCTATGGCTATGCCTCGGCAAATAGGGCTACCCCTTATCACTTCTTCTACTAATCCAACCTGCATTGATCACTCTCCAAATTGATTATCAAAGGCTTCAACAAGTTTATTCAAGGTCTGATCCGCATCTTCCCCGTCGACTACGATTGTAATTTTGGAATTTTTCTTGGCTGCCAGCATCAGGATGCTCAGAATGCTTTTGGCATTGACAGTTTCCTGCTTATGGATAAAGGAGACATCACATTTGCAGTTTTGAAGCATTTTCACTATTGTGGTAGCCGGCCTTGTGTGGAGGCCAGACCGATTTTTGACTTGTACTTTCTTAATAAGCTTCAACGGTCTTCTCCTGCGCGTCTAAAATAGATGCTGGGGTTATTTTTTTTTACTATCTTTTCTTCCTTTAACAAACGAGACTTTCTCTTGGTAGTAGTCATTTCCAGAACCCGGGCGTTGAACTCCTGAGCCGAATTATAGCCCATATCTTTCAGGCGATGGTTGAGGGCAATAGTCTCCAGAAGGAGGACAACATCGCGACCGGGCTTGACCGGCAGGATCAAATAGGGAAGTTTGATTCCTAAAATAGTTGTGTAGTTTTCGTCTAGTCCGGCGCGGTCGTAAAAATGGTCGTCGCGCCAAAACTCAAGCTTGACGACGATGTCGATGCTTTTTTGATTCCTAACGCAGAAAGCTCCATAGATGTTAGCAACGTTGATGATTCCAATGCCCCTGATTTCCATATGGTGGCGTGTCAAGGCGATCCCCGATCCTTCCAGATAAGACTCTTCTTTCTTTTTCACCCTGACGATATCATCAGAGATCAGCCGATGGCCTTTTTCAATCAGTCCAAGAGCAGCTTCACTTTTACCAACTGCAGAGTCGCCTTGAATAAGCACACCCATTCCAAATACTTCTACAAGGGTGCCGTGGATGCTGACCGAAGGGGCGAACTCCTCTTTAAGGATGACGATGAGTTTGCTGAGGAGGTTCATGGTCGACAGGTTTGTTCTGAACAGTGGGATTTTATACCGCTCGCAAAGGGACCTCAACTCTTTTGGGGGACGATACCTTCTGGCGATGATGATAGCAGGCGTCTCCTGTGTCAGTACCGCTTCAAGCCGCTCGACACGCACACGTTGGTCGAGATCCCTTAAGTATTCAATCTCCACCTTTCCAAAAATCAGGAGTCGTTTTTCAGCATAGTTTTTGAGATAGCCGGAAAGGCTGATTCCAGGGCGCTGCGCTTCAGGTACGCGAATACGCCGGTTCATTCCCGCTTTGCCGGCTGTCAGCTCCAGACCGAGCTGTTTGCCATGTTTTTCATGTAAGTCTTTTACTAGGTACTTGACCATCGTTATGTTATTTTTTCCAGGTAAAACATCAGCCAGTCAGTAAAAGTCTTGAACGCCATCGTTTCCACAAAGTCATCTTGCTTCTTTGAAGTCAGTATTGTCTTCGTCGTGCTGGAATAATAGACTGTCCCCATTTCCTGCTCGGGATACCATTCACCCCAGAAACACTGATAGAACTCCATGCCGAAGGATTTATAAAAAGGAATTAAGGATTTGGGATTAACAGGGTCGCCGGAAGAAGTGGAAAGGGGGAACTCTTTTTCCAACATTCTTTGAAATTCTTGATAACTATTTTCCATTTCACTCGACTTTGTAATGCCTGTATCAGTCAACTTTGCAAAACCATTATGGACTTGAAGAAACGCTAAGTAATCAGAAGGTAGGATATAGTCAGTAAAAACTTTTTGCAAGGCAATAATTTCATTTTCTTTGGCCGGAGCATAGCCGCGATAAAATCCGCTATTACCTGATAAACTATAAATCATCTCGGCTTCAAATTTATCATCATATGTTCTCTGAGTGAGAAAAACAGCGATATCATCAATTCCAGAAAAAAATTTATTTAGGAACTCATCCAGCATTGAATGATAAGGTAGTTTTGACAACCAAAACTCTTTTGTAAAATCCACCCTATCCTGATTACTAAGGTGTGACAATTCATACCACCCTTTGCCGAGGTGAGGTGATAACTTAGAAGCTTCACTCCATGAGATTTTTTGGTCTGTATTCAAATCAATAACTCGATGGAAATGCCCTTGCGAGTCCTTCTTTGAATAAGGTATATAATATTCAAGTGCGTGCTTATCCATATTCTTCCTTTTAGACATCTTTTATCAAAATATAGATTAAATGAAAAGGTAGAAGGTAAGTACCAGAAATTACTTCCAATAAAAATATTTTTAATTTAAAATCTATGCATGAATATACTTCGCCATTGGATCAAATTCTGGATTCCACATCCTGCATTACTATACGGAATTGCCACTTTATTAGGATTTTATGCCTCGTTTTATGGTGCCTATTACATACTTTTACCTGCTTTGTTGCTTTGGATTCCCTTTCTATTGGAAAAAAGCCAAATCATCCACCTTCTTTTAAGCCTGACTCTCTTCTTTGCTGCCTGGGGTTATGGGAAGACTGCCTATCAATCGTCCGCATTACCGGAAAAGGGAATTCAAGGAAAAGCCCATATCTCCATTTTGTCGTTAACAAATCAGAAAAGTCCTTTTGGCGTACGTTGGATCTACCTTTGCGAATTAAAATCATTCTTTTCGGATAAACACCCGAACACTTCCATAGCTTCAAACATCAAATGTACAGTTTCTCTCATAGCTTCCGATGATGTTGTCAGGCCTTTGGCCGATCATGATTATATCCTCCATGGCACTCTCGCACAAAATGAATATAGCGACTATCTTGTGAAAGTCTCAAAGAATAATCCATGGGATATTGTGGATGGATCATGGAGTCTTGCAGAAAAAAGATATGTTTGGAAAACTGAAGCGACCAACTGGATCAAAAGGCAATTCAAAGATAGGAACAGCGGCAATTTCCTGGCGGGACTGGCAACAGGAAATTTTGACGACCTGTGGATGAGGAACGAATTTGCCAGATTTGGCCTGCAACATATCATGGCAATCTCAGGATTCCACTTCGCCATCATCGCCGGGATGCTTAGTTTAATTACACGGTCGGTAATTTCCAGATCAGCCTCAGCAATATTATTACTTATTTTGATGGCCTGCTACTGCTTTTTTCTAGGAACCAATGCATCAGTATTACGCGCCTGGCTGATGTGCTCCATTACCCTTGCCAGCTACCTGTGGGAAAAGCAAAGCAGCTCTTTAAATTCACTAGGAGTAGCTTTGATACTTGTTTTGGCGTTTGATCCATTGCTTAGTAAAACGTTGGCGTTCCAGTTCAGTTTTCTGACAACGTCTGCCATTTTATTGATGTATTCACCGATAGATCAACTTTTATGCAACGTTTTTGCCAAAAGGCGCTTGTCAGAAGCTGTTGAGATGGACAAGTTAAATCAGCACGGATACATCGTTCTAGCCTTCTTCAGGCAGGGTTTGTCGATGACGATCGCAGTCAATTTGCTGGCGTTGCCTTTGACATTGTTTTACTTCCATCAATTCCCCGTGATGGGTATCTTGTACAATTTCTTCTTCCCCATTTTGATTAGCGGATCGATGTCTTTACTGATACTTGGAACCCTTGTCTCTTTTATCCCATATGTGGGTGAATGGATTCACAATGCGAATAATTACTACACTAAAAAGGTCCTTCAGTTCACCTACGGCATGCCCAAAGAGATCGACCATTACCTGACGCTGGACACATTTCCTGTTGTCTTTCTCATCGTCTGGATTTGCTTCTGTTGCATCCTCATGATCTACCTCCGCGGCCGCCTCGCACAAGAAATCGAAGAGAACTTCGCGTTTATTTAAGTCGCGAAGTTTAAGAGAAGATTTGCTTGCGAAGCCTTGCACCGCCTTCTGGCGAGTGTGCGGGAGCTACAAAAAGGGACCTACATCCGGAAACATCATGCATCGCGCTTTCTACGACCTGGGCTACATTTCCTGATTCGAGAGCCTCCTCAACTTCTTTCTCATCTTTAAACCAGACACCTTTTAATGTAGGTTGAACGGTAACACAATCCTCTATCGGTAATTGAACCGGTTGAGCAACAGGAGCAGATAAAGGGACTGATATTGAAGACATATAATAATTAAATATGAAAAAAATGAAACAAACATATATTTTTTTTCATTCTTTAAATTTGATTTGATAAAGTCCCTAATCTTCCTCTGTGACCTCTGTGACTCTGTGCCTCTGTGTTTAATTTTTAGCGTGATTGACATTTTACGAGAGACCTTTGCGATCTTTGCGTTCCTTTGCGCCTTTGCGTTGAAAAATGCGCGGGTTTGCACGGGCACTGTCTCGAAAAATGATCGACCTACACTTTTAATTGCACCCTGCATCGCCTCTCCTCATCATTTTTCATTGACTAAAAAGATGAGGATGGCTGAAAATAGTGTACTTTATGGCGGTCATAGCTCAGTTGGTTAGAGCGTTGGATTGTGGTTCCAAATGTCGCGGGTTCGAATCCCGTTGGTCGCCCTCTTTTAGGCCTTGATCACCGTGATCAAGGCCTTTTTTATTCCCACATCATATTCGCCTGTTTTTCCTTGTAAAATACTGACTCTCATGGCACTCTGATATTTTAATCGTATAAGGATCTCATTATGACAACATGGGAAGCGATCTTGTTGGGGATCGTCCAGGGATTGACCGAATTTTTACCCATCAGTTCATCGGGCCATTTAGAGTTAAGCCAATATTTTCTCGGCTTTCAAGACTTGGACAAATACGTCTTCTTTAATCTGATTTGTCACTTGGGGACACTCGGTTCGATCATATATATCTTTTATCCTGAGATCAAACAAAGCTTTACAACAGACACGAAGCGATTCTGGCAGGTCGTCTTAGGGACACTGCCCCTTTTTCCGCTGGTGTTGATTTTAAAGCCGATCAAATCGGTGTTTGATCAACCGCAATATCTGGGCATCTGTTTCCTGATTACCGCCGGAATGTTATTCGCCGGTGCTAAACTTGCTGCGCATGTATACTGCGGGG
>Ga0207010_1047_pt1 | contig 26795 bp, 25 predicted proteins | sample Alteio_BWMinCont_82_FD_153465 | JGI IMG/M metagenome (GOLD analysis project Ga0207010, IMG submission 153465) | Enriched cells from forest soil in Barre Woods Harvard Forest LTER site, Petersham, Massachusetts, United States -... | ecosystem: Environmental > Terrestrial > Soil > Temperate forest >...
TTACGTTTTTCATCGCTGTTATAAATAGTATTTAAAAATTGACGAATATTTTTGGTTGATTGATGCTCTTCAAGCAATTTACCAATTTTAAACCCTAAGCCTTTAGCAGCCCAACCCAAATGGGTTTCTAAAACTTGCCCTACGTTCATACGAGAAGGAACACCCAATGGATTTAACACAATATCAACAGGCGTACCATCAGCCATATAAGGCATATCTTCAACGGGCACAATGGTTGAAATAACCCCTTTGTTTCCGTGACGACCCGCCATTTTATCGCCTGGTTGAACCCGGCGTTTAACAGCTAAATAAACTTTAACGATTTTAAGTACGCCTGGCGCTAAATCATCGCCTTGTGATAAATACGCTTTAGTAATTTTGGCACCTTTTTTAAGTTTATTAGGGCCACCTTCGGCAGTACGATTTAATAAAATCTTTTCAATCCGTTGGAAAATATCATTTTCACGAATACGTAATTCATCGCTTAAATCTTGCTTAACAGTGAGTAATTCATTTTTTTCAATATCTAAAACCCGAGTATCTTTCTCAACACCTTCACGAGTGAAGACTTGAACATCAATAACAGTACCTTCCATGCCTGTTGGAACACGCAAAGAAGTGTCTTTCACATCAGAGGCTTTTTCACCGAAAATAGCCCGTAATAGTTTTTCTTCAGGTGTTAATTGGGTTTCACCTTTTGGCGTGACTTTACCGACTAGAATATCGCCAGATTGTACTTCAGCGCCAATATAGACAATACCGCATTCATCAAGCTTAGATAAAGCACTTTCACCGACATTGGGAATATCTGCTGTAACTTCTTCTACGCCTAATTTAGTGTCGCGAGAAACGCAGGTTAATTCTTCAATGTGAATACTAGTGAAACGATCTTCTTGCACCACACGTTCAGAAATTAAAATAGAATCTTCAAAGTTGTAACCATTCCATGGCATAAAAGCGACTAATAAATTTTGACCTAAAGCAAGCTCGCCTAAATCAGTCGATTGTCCATCTGCTAATACATCGCCTTTTTCAATAGTATCGCCTTTTTGCACTAATGGGCGCTGATTGATACAAGTATCTTGGTTAGTACGGGTATATTTCGTGAGATTGTAAATATCAACACCTGTTTTACCCGATTCAGCCTCTTCGTCATTCACACGAACAACAATACGGGATGCATCCACATAATCAATCAGTCCACCGCGTTTTGCAACGACTGTCACTCCAGAATCTTTAGCAACCAAACGCTCAATACCCGTCCCAACAAGCGGTTTTTCTGTTTTTAAAGTAGGAACTGCTTGTCGTTGCATGTTGGAACCCATCAAGGCACGGTTCGCATCGTCATGTTCCAAAAAGGGAATCAAAGCAGCAGCAACCGAGACAATTTGTTTGGGTGACACATCCATAAATTGCACTTTATCTGCTGTGGTTAAAGTAGATTCATTACGATAACGAACAGGAATTAAAGCATCGATTAATTTACCCTTAGCATCTTGCGCTGCATTTGCTTGCGCAATAATATAATCACCTTCTTCAATAGCCGATAAATAAAGAATTTCATCTGTTACTTTGCTATTGATCACTTTGCGATAAGGGCTTTCTAAGAATCCGTATTCGTTAGTCCGTGCATAAACAGCCAGTGAGTTGATTAATCCAATGTTTGGGCCTTCTGGTGTTTCAATCGGACAAACTCGGCCATAATGTGTTGGATGCACGTCTCGTACTTCGAAACTCGCACGTTCACGCGTTAAACCGCCAGGTCCTAAAGCAGAAACACGCCGTTTATGAGTAATTTCAGATAATGGATTATTCTGATCCATAAACTGCGACAACTGACTTGATCCAAAGAATTCTTTGATGGCAGCTGATACTGGTTTTGCATTAATTAAATCTTGCGGCATTAAGTTTTCTGACTCTGATAAACTTAAGCGTTCTTTGACGGCTCTTTCAACTCGGACTAAACCGACTCGGAATTGATTTTCAGTCATTTCACCGACACTTCGCACACGTCGATTACCTAAATGATCAATATCATCCACTGTGCCATCGCCATTTCGGATACTGATAAGTGTTTTTAAGACAGCAATAATATCTTCTTTGGTTAAAACGCCTGGACCCACTATCTCTTTACGTCCAACACGTCGGTTGAATTTCATCCGACCGACATCTGATAAATCATATCGTTCAGGTGTAAAGAAGAGATTTCTAAATAATCCTTCTGCAGCATCTTTAGTAGGCGGTTCACCTGGACGCATCATACGATAAATTTCAACTAAGGCTTCTAAAGCATTTGTCGTTGAATCAACGCGAATCGTATCTGAAATATAAGAACCATGATCAATATCATTAATATATAACGTTTCAATTTTTTTAACTTTTGCTTCCACTAATAATCGCAGAATATCTGCATTAATAATATCATTGGCATTTGCAATAATTTCGCCAGTTTCTGCATGAACAATGGATTTTGCTAAGACTTTACCTAATAAATAATCAGCAGGTACTTCAAGTTTTTTGACACCCGCTTTTTCTAGTTGCTGAATATGTCGCATAGTAATACGGCGACCATTTTCAATGATAACTTTTCCAGCTTTTTTAATTTCAAAAGGAGCAATTTCACCGCGTAGTCGCTCTGGAATCAAATCAAGACTAAATTCTTCACCTTGAATATGAAAGACATTATGTTCAAAGAACATACCTAAAATATCTTCTACCGTATAATCTAATGCACGTAACAAAATAGTCACTGGTAATTTACGTCGTCGGTCAATACGCACATAAATACAATCTTTTGGATCAAACTCAAAATCAAGCCAAGAACCACGATAAGGGATCACTCGCGCAGAAAATAATAGCTTGCCTGAGGAATGGGTTTTACCACGATCATGTTCAAAAAATACCCCTGGCGAACGATGCAGCTGAGAGACAATTACCCGTTCTGTACCGTTAATAACAAAAGTACCATGATCTGTCATCAAAGGAAGTTCGCCCATGTAGACTTCTTGTTCTTTAATATCTTTGACAACTTTAGAATCACCTGGCGCATCTTTATCATAATGAATTTGTCGTACTTTTACTCGCAAAGAAGCACCGTAAGTTAAACCACGCATTCTGCATTCTTTTACATCAAAGACAGGTTCGCCCAAGCGGTAACTGACATAATCTAATTCAGCATTGCCAGAAAAACTCACAATAGGAAAAACTGATTTAAAAGCAGCATGCAACCCAAAATTTTGGCGTGTTTCAGGTTCGACTTCTGCCTGTAGAAATTTTTGATATGATTCTAACTGCAGCTCAAGTAATGGCGGAGTTTCGATGGTACTTTGATGTTTACCAAAGTCTTTTCGAATACGCTTTTTCTCAGTGTACGAGTATGTTAGACCCATTGTTAAGATACCTCTGCGTGATCATGCACTATAAAAGTATGTCATCCTGCGTATTTGTTATCTAACTAGATTAACAAATACATCAGGACGTTAAGACAGCCGGTCATAAAAAACCACCGGCCGTAACTCAATCAGCTATAAATATGGCTGTTGTGTAAAAAGTCAATTACTTAACTTCAACACTTGCTCCTGCATCTTCAAGCTGTTTTTTAATGTCAGCGGCTTGCGCTTTAGTAACACCTTCTTTAACGGTGGCTGGCGCTGATTCAACTAAATCTTTTGCTTCTTTTAAACCCAAGCTCGTCAGAGTACGGATAGCTTTAATCACATTGATTTTGTTGTCGCCTGTTTTCGTAATAATGACGTTAAATTCAGTTTTTTCTTCCGCTTGCGCTTCGGCTGCTGCTGGAGCTGCTGCAACGGCAACAGCTGCTGCTGCGGATACACCAAACTTTTCTTCCATCATTTTGACTAAATCGACTACGTCCATGACGCTCATTTCAGAAACTGCATCTAAAATTTGTTCTTTACTAACTGCCATTTTTCTACACTCCACTTAAAATTTAAACTGAAAATTAATTGATTTTATCTTGCTTTTCTTTATCAGCCGCTACCGCTGCAAATGTTCTCACCAACTTGACGTTAGGCGCTGCCAATGTACGCACAAATTGCGTAATCGGTGCAATCATAACGCTCATTAATTGCGAAATGGCTTCATCACGTGTTGGTAAGCTTGCTAAACGATTTAAATCTGCTGCTGGCAATAGTGCGCCATTAATCGATAACGCTGTTACTTGTAATTTTTCAAATTTCTTAGAAAAATCCTTAAATAAACGTGCAGCAGCAGCTGGATCATCCAGCGAAAAAGCTAAAACTAGCGGACCTACCAGCGCTTCATCCATGCAAGAAAATTTTGTTCCCTCAAATGCACGACGCGCTAGAGTATTGCGAATCACTCGCATATAAACACCAGCATTTCGCGCGGATTCCCGTAGGTGAGTCACCTGTTTAACAGTTAATCCTGAATAATTGGCTGCAACAACAGATGTGGCTTTTTGCGCAACTTTTGCAACTTCGGCAACAATTGCTTTTTTTCCTTCGAGTCTTAAGGCCACTAATACCTCCTCTTATAATTATCACGACAAATACTGTTCTATAATTTTCTATAAACTATATAAACAACATCGGTTTATAATCAGCAATGCAAAACATGCATTGCCACCTTCTGCGTAGGTTATTTATTTATCATGCTATTTATAATGACTGACTATAACTACTTAAATTATAAATAAACTATACATAAATCATTAAGCAATCGCACCTACGGTCTTTGATGGAAAAATACCACAAAGTCGTTATTATCAAATGTAAATTTTATAACCCTTCCACACTTGACATATCAATCTGCAGCCCTGGCCCCATGGTACTTGAGACAGTGACTTTTTTAATATAAACACCTTTCGCTGTTGTTGGTTTTGCTTTTTTTAATGCGGCTAATAATGCCTCTAAGTTTTGCTTGAGATCAACTGCTTTAAAGTCTATTTTTCCTATCAAGCAATGAATAACACCTGCCTTATCACTGCGATAACGAACTTGACCTGTTTTTGCATTTTTCACAGCTGTTGCAACATCCATCGTCACTGTGCCATCTTTTGGATTAGGCATCAGTCCGCGAGGACCTAAAATTTGACCTAATTGCCCCACAACACGCATAGCATCTGGACTTGCTATTAATACATCAAAATTAATTTCACCTGCTTTCACTTTTTCTGCTAAATCATCCAGGCCGACCAAATCAGCTCCCGCTTTTTGTGCTTTTTCAGCATGCGCTTGTGAAGTAAAAACTGCCACTCGAATCGTTCGTCCTGTGCCATTCGGTAACACAATGGAACCTCGCACAGCTTGATCAGATTTACGCGGGTCAATTCCTAAATTAACAGCAATTTCAATACTTTGATTAAATTTAGTCGGTGGTAAGCTTTGCAATACCTCGAAAGCATCAGTCGGTGAATATTGTTTACCTATGGTTATTTTTTCATTAATTGCGCGAAACCGTTTAGTTGTAGTTGTCATGATCTTAACCTCCCTCCACTTCAACACCCATACTACGGGCACTTCCAGCAATAGAACGCATAGCAGCTTCTAAACTAGCCGCATTTAAGTCTGGCATTTTCATTGTGGCAATTTCTTCTAGTTGCTTACGAGTAATTTTGCCTACTTTATTAGTTTGCGGGATGCTGCTGCCTTTTTCTATACCGGCTGCTGCTTTAATTAAATAAGAAGCAGGAGGGGTCTTGATAATAAAAGTAAAGCTGCGATCTTCAAACACGGTAATTTCAACTGGCAAAGGTTTGCCGGCTCGATCTGGGGTTTGAGTTTGAGCATTAAAGGCTTTACAAAACTCCATAATATTCACACCTTGTTGACCTAAAGCAGGACCAACCGGCGGACTAGGATTTGCAGCGCCTCCTTTTACTTGTAACTTAACGAGTGCTTTAACTTTTTTTGCCATTTTTTACTCCACAATATTTGGGTACAAACGCTTTTTTTTAAAAAGCTCCCCTAAAAGTTATTAAATTCTCAACCTCTCCCTTTGAAAATTTGAAAAAGGGAGACTGAAAGAGATTTATAGATTGATATAAAACTCCTTTTTTATCCTTTCTCTACTTGGTCAAACTGTAACTCGACAGGCGTTGAGCGCCCAAAAATCAAAACTGCAACACGTAATCGGTTTTTTTCATAATTGACTTCTTCAACGACGCCATTAAAATCAGCAAAAGGACCGTCAATAACACGAACAATTTCACCCATCTCAAAGAGCACTTTCGGCTTAGGCTTATCGCTACTGTCTTGTACCCGCTGCAAAATCATTTCGGCTTCTTTAGTGGTGATAGGCGCAGGTTTATCACTGGTACCACCAATAAATCCCAATACTTTTGGGATAGAACGGACTAAATGCCAAGTTTGGTCATTCATTTCCATTTCAACTAATACATACCCGGGAAAGAATTTACGCTCACTCTTACGTTTTTGGCCGTTACGCAATTCAACCACTTCTTCTGTGGGAATCAAAATATCACCGAACAGATCCTCAACTCCATCTATACGAATACGTTCTGTTATCGCATCTTTAACGTATTTTTCAAAACCTGAATAGGCATGGACAACATACCAACGTTTTTTTTGTTTTGCCTGGTCCACCTTTTTATCCTCTCTGACCGGTCAGCCACCCAATAACCCACATTAAGACGCTATCAACGCCCCACAAAACCAGAGCAAGTATTATCACCATGATTGCAATAACAAAAGTTGTTTGTATGGTTTCTTGTCTAGTCGGCCAAAATACTTTACGCAACTCCATACGGGATTCGCGTATAAAAATAAGTGCTTGTTTTCCTTGATAAGTTTGTAAAACGAGGCCTGCAATCACGCCCAATAAAAACAACCAAGCCAACAAACGCAAAGGCCAAGGTTGCTCATTATATACATAATTTGCAATTAAGCCAGCAATTAATAAAAAAGTTGCTAACAACCATTTTAGCCAATCAAATTTGGTTTTAGTGTTGCCGGAGGTTTCTACTGTTTTAAGCACCATCATGTATTACCTGCCTTTATTCACAAATCCTCATGGCAGGCCAGGAGGGTCTCGAACCCCCAACCTGCGGTTTTGGAGACCGCCGCTCTGCCAATTGAGCTACTGGCCTACTCGCTTACTTTTTACTCTAACACCTTAGCAACAACACCTGCACCCACCGTACGACCCCCTTCGCGAATTGCAAAACGCAATCCTTCTTCCATCGCTATCGGCGCTATTAATGTAACAACCATTTGGATGTTATCTCCTGGCATCACCATCTCAACTCCGTCTGGTAATTGAACTTCACCCGTGACGTCTGTTGTTCGAAAATAAAATTGCGGACGATAGCCTTTGAAAAACGGCGTATGACGACCACCTTCTTCTTTCGATAAAACATAAATTTCTGCTTCAAACTTAGTATGCGGCGTGATTGAACCTGGATGCGCTAACACCTGACCACGTTCAACATCTTCCCGCTTTGTCCCTCTTAGTAAAACCCCTACGTTATCGCCTGCTCGACCTTCATCTAATAACTTGCGAAACATCTCAACGCCCGTACAGGTCGTCTTAACTGTCGGCTTTAAGCCAATTATCTCTACATCTTCTCCGACTTTTACAATCCCTCTTTCTACTCGACCCGTGACCACTGTCCCTCGGCCTGATATCGAAAAGACATCTTCAATCGGCAATAAAAATGGCTTGTCTATCTGTCTTTCTGGTTGCGGAAAATAATCATCCATCGCTTGAACTAGTTTATATATCGATGGAACGCCTATATCACTTTGATCGCCTTCTAATGCTTTCAATGCTGATCCAATAACAATAGGAGTCTTATCGCCTGGGAAATTATAGCTGGTTAATAAATCTCTTACTTCCATTTCCACTAACTCTAGTAACTCTTTATCATCTACCATGTCCGCTTTATTCAAATAGGCAATAACATACGGAACACCTACTTGACGCGCTAATAAAATATGCTCTCTTGTCTGCGGCATCGGACCATCGGCTGCTGATACGACTAAAATAGCTCCGTCCATTTGCGCCGCACCCGTGATCATGTTCTTTACATAATCTGCGTGGCCTGGACAATCAACATGGGCGTAATGTCGCTTATCTGATTGATATTCAACATGCGCTGTCGCAATCGTGATCCCACGCGCTTTTTCTTCCGGCGCTTTATCAATTTGGTCGTATGCTAAAAATTCTCCGCCAAATTTATCCGCCATACATTTTGTCAATGCGGCTGTTAATGTCGTCTTGCCGTGGTCTACGTGACCAATCGTTCCTACATTCAAATGCGGCTTCGTTCGCTCAAATACTGCTTTTGCCATTGGCCGTCGCTCCTATACAAAATTTTTATATATAAAAGGATAATGATTATTTTAAACTTATTTAAAACCTTTCAATCTCCAACTGGAGCCCATAACCGGATTTGAACCGGTGACCTCTTCCTTACCAAGGAAGTGCTCTACCGACTGAGCTATATGGGCATGGAGCGGGCGATGGGAATCGAACCCACGCTATCAGCTTGGAAGGCTGAAGTTCTACCATTGAACTACGCCCGCGTATCAGAAGATATAAGTCAAATACTTCACTTGATACTTCATTTGACTTATATCTTCTGATGGTGGAGGGGGAAGGATTCGAACCTTCGAAGGCTGAGCCGTCAGATTTACAGTCTGATCCCTTTGACCGCTCGGGAACCCCTCCATCTTCTTCATCTTCTTTCATTTCATCTGGTGACGGATTCTGCTGTAGGATAAGAAAGTTGTCAAGTAAATTCAACAAGTATTCTTATCATCTATTCTTATCATCTTCTGATAAAAATCACCGAGACTATTTAAGATTCAAGCTAAGATATAAGCTGGCAGTCGGAATCGAACCGACGACCTACTGATTACAAATCAGTTGCTCTACCAACTGAGCTACGCCAGCAAATGATACTTTTCTTAAATTGGACGCCCATTCTATGCAATTTAAGCCGCAATGGCAATTCAATTTCAAAAATTTATTATAAATTAAAAATTAAATAACCTTCTTAATACCGAGTGATAGACTAGATGGCATAGCCAGTAACTTTCTTAACTCATCAAGAGATGAAAAGATAAATTTATCTTCTGCCACAAGCTTTCGTGGTAAACCAAAAAAACTGGGAGCAGCACCACTCGTTGGCGCCTGAGTGATCATATCCTCTAAGCATTTTTCCCAATTAGGATAATTATGAACATTCATTTCGTCTATTAACTCTACTTTTCTTTTGGCCTGTGGTGATAGACCATCCTGGGGCTCATTATTAATATATATTTTTAATTTTTGCAGAAAAATAAAAGCAATAACAGGCGTTATGTCAGTTGATTGTAAATATTGATCAGCATTCGCACCTGCATTTAATAAAAGTTCAATTATTTTAAAATTACCGTCTTCCACCGCATAATCTAACGCAGATTTTCCATCACTACAAAAATTAACGTCGGCTTTATTTTCAAGCAATTTTTGCACCATTTCGACTTTTTTTAATTTAACCGCTTCTTGAAGCGGGGTGATCTTTTTTGCATTAAGACAATTTAAGTCAAACTTATGTTCAACTAATACATCTATCATTTCTGGCTTACCATAGTTCACTACTTCGTGCACAAGAAAAAGTGACGTGACTTTTGAATTTTTAATTAAAAATTCAAAAGCCTCTACTGCACCATATTGAATCGCTATTTCAATAGGAAGCCACCCTCTCAAACTTTCTTTATTAATTAGCTCAGAACAGGATTTACTCAATAATTCAAGAATAGGCACAGAATTCCATCCCGCTGCAGAATGCATAATAGTGCAACCATACGTAAGGTCGTATTCAGCTCCTAAAAAATTTATCTTTTGCTCGATAAAAAATTTAACAGCGGCAGTTTGTTTGTAAACGACTGCCATAGCAAATGGAGTATAACCCCGATCATCCTCCTCTTTTAAGGCTTGATCTTTCGGAAAATATTTAAGAATATCGACTTGCCCATATTGAGCTGCAATATGAACAAGCGTTCGACCACGTATATCACGCGCTTTGATATAGGAAGGATGAGTCGATAATAAAGCAGTAAAAATATTAATTCTTCCATATTTTGCCGCCATATGCGCTAACGTTTGATTTTCATGATTGATCAAATCATGTATGCCAGATAATTGCTTACATTCCTCAACAATATTGGAATGATTATATCTAACAGCTAGATGCAAAGGGCTATCACCATTAATGTCTTCTGCATATAATAATTCGGGCTTGACCGCGATCAGTGATTGAAATGTAATAAGCCGACCATAGATTGCAGCAATATGCGCAGGTGTTTGACCCAATTCATTTAGGGCAGAGACAAAAGGAGATTTGCAGTCAACAGGCTTGCCTAATGTAATAGCGTTATGTAAATCAGAGCCTTTTATGTAAATATGTTGCCATATATCTTTTGCTTGTTTGTTTTTGACTATATAACCATTCAGCTTTTCTATAAGATTTTTAATGGATTGTTGCTCGCTATCTTGATGAGCTTTCTGTGCAGACAAGACCATTTTTGTTAAAGTCACTTGCGAAAGCTTCGGGCGAAAAGACATAAGTAAATAGACAAAACAAGGCAAGTTAAGAATAATAGCCTGATCCATAATGCTACGATTATGGGATTTATAACTTTCTAACGTTTATTGTATTATTTTTTCATTAAATTCTTCGCAACATACTTTAAGTAATGAACTATCTTCTGTCGTGTCTTTTTCTAGATAATAGACTACCCATTGACCAATATAACGAATATTGATTTCATCTATTTTTTTTCTTTCTGCTGCAATTTTTTCTTCAAAATCAGGAATAATTGCATGCTTTTTTAGCAGCAAAAGAACCGTATCTTGGCATTGCCCCCGAAGCACTAGCGAGAGAATTAGATCAAGATTTTGCTTTTTTTTAAGAATGACTTCAACTTCTTTTTCATCATCGGCACCCAACGCAGTTAACAAAGGTTCCTGCTCTCTTAAAGCAATAAACTGACTCCTGACTTCATCAATATTTATTCGCGATTCAGGATCACAATAAGTCATTTGATTTTGTATGAATTTAATATTTTCTATTATTATAGCAGGGAGATGTTTCCCGGCAAACATTGACCACTTTGCAGAAGAATTTGGTAACAATAAAGCACCCAAACTATAAATATCTCGAGAAGTTTTCGCCTTGCTAAAAAGCTCTGATTCAGGTGGAAAATTGCGATTAATTTTCCACCAACGGGAGACTTGCTCTCCCTCCCTTCGCGTAAATCCTAGATCAATAATATGTATAACGCTGGGGAATTTACTATTTTTTTCACTTTCAACTAAAAAATTAACGCTACTTAAGTCATTATGAATACGGCGACCCAATTTTTTAAACTTTGATTCTTGAAAGACTTGTACTGCGTTTAACATCATTAGAAATGTGGAACTTAATTGATAAAAAGTAGAAAGTTCTTGAGTAAACTCATACAAGGATTGACCATTAATAAAAGGCATGCCTATCCGTATCAATGATTGCTGTTTTATTTCTTGGAATAAAGAATATTTAAATATCACTTTCCCATATTTATGCTCTTCGATGGCATCTTTTCGCTGCCCTTTATTCGACACTTTCATCTCTTTTACCACCATATTCTTCGAAGGAACTTTGCGAACAACGCCATAAGTTCCTTTACCAAGAGGGGTTTTTTCTACTATATGGGCAGTTTTTTCTTCTGGATCGACTACAAAAGATTCTGAAGTTTTAAGCTTATAAAACCGTCGATATTTTTCAAAATCAGCATCTTTAGTCACACTATGATATAAAAGCTCATCATCTTCTTTAGGACACATAATATAAATCTCGTTTTTTTAATTATTTTTTTAGTATATTCCGAATAGCTTGCGCTGCTTGCTCGCTTGCATTTTGCCGCAGTCTCTCATGAAGCGTTAGAAATTCTTTTTTTAATATTACTACTTTATCGGGATGCTCTAAGTAATCAATAATAACCTGCGATAAAGCTTCAGGAGTGGCTGCTTCTTGAATAAATTCAGGCACAAGTTTTTTTCCTGCTAATAAATTAGGTAACCCAATAAAAGGAATTTTTACTAGTTTTTTAGCAAGGTGATAGGTCAAAAAATGCGTACGATAAGCAATCACCATGGGTTTTTTAAATAACATCGCCTCTAGCGTCGCAGTCCCTGAAGTAACCATCACCGCATCAGCAGCCGCCATCACATCATGCGAAACATTTTGAAAAAACTGCAAAGGTAATTTTGTTTTTAACTGCTGATAAAGCATTTGACACTCTAAATCTCTCGCGGGATTAGCTGATGAAGTGATAAATTTAATATTAGGTTTTTTTTCAATAATTTTTTGCGCAGCTTTCATAAATAAAGGCGCCATTTGTTTTATTTCATGACGTCGACTGCCGGGCAATAAAGCCACATACGTTGTCTCTTGCTCTAAAGCAAGCCTGTCACGTGCCGCTTTCTTATCAGGCTCTAATGGAATTAAATCAGCCAATGGATGACCTACGTAAACAACAGGCACACCATGATCATGGTAAAATTTCTCTTCAAAGGGAAATAGTACCAACATTAAATCAACAGCTTTCGCAATTTTAAAAATTCTCTTCTGCCGCCACGCCCACACAGACGGACTCACATAATGAACAATGGGGATTTTTGCTTTGCGTAATTTTAATTCTAAATTTAAATTAAAATCCGGTGAGTCAATGCCAATAAAAATATGTGGCGGTTTTTTTAAAAAATGATCCAGTAATTCTTGGCGTAATTTAAATAAATCTCTTAAATGAAATAGCGGTTCAATTAATCCCATCACTGATAAACGTTCTATCTTAGCAATACTTTTAAAACCGGCTGCCTGCATTTGCAAACCGCCAAGCCCTGAATATTGTATAGAAGAAGAATGAATAGGTTGTTGTAGCGCTTGAATTAAATTGGCACCTAGCAAATCACCTGAGGGCTCTCCTGCAACCATACCTATTTGCAGTTCATGACTCATATATTATTTACCGCACAATTCCACGCTCTGATTGATTCAGAAAATCAATAAATAATTGCACCTCAGCACAGTCTATTACCATTTGCTGCAACTGCTCAATAGCTGATTTAATAATTAAACCTTTTCGATAAATTGTTTTATACGCTCGACGTAAGTTCAACATGGTTTCCATTGAAAAACCATAGCGTTTCATCCCGATCGTATTTAACCCAAAAGGTTTACCAGGATGCCCCCAGGCTTTGACAAAAGGCGGAACGTCTTTTTCAACTAAAGTACCCATCGCTAAAAAGCTATGCTTGCCCACATGACAAAATTGAAATACTCCAGAAAAAGCACTTAAAATAGCAAAATCATCAATTTTTACATGCCCTGCTATCGATGCATTGTTGGCAAAAATAGTGTGATTACCCACTTGGCAATCATGAGCAATATGCACATACGCCATAAAAAGATTATCATTGCCAATACGCGTCACTGAATCTTTGCTGGTTCCACGATTCATGGTGCAAAACTCACGAATGACATTACGATCGCCAATTTCTAAATAGGTCTTCTCACCACGAAATTTCTTATCTTGCGTCATCGCACCAATAGATGTAAATTGAAATATCTGATTATCTTTGCCAATTTTGGTTGATTCTTGAATAACTACATGCGGCCCAATCCAAGTCCCCTCATCAATTTCAACATTTGCACCTATAACTGTCCAAGGCCCTATTTCTACATTGGGAGCAATAGATGCGGTTGGATCAATTATTGCAGTTGGATGAATCACGATACTTAACCTCTTCTTGCGCTTAATAATTCTGCTGAGCAAACTAATTGTCCGTCAACAAACGCGGCTGCTTCCAATTTCCACATTTCTCTACGGGCTTTTAATACTTTCACTTCTAAACGTAATTGATCACCTGGCTCAACCACACGGCGAAAACGCACATGATCTATCCCTGCAAAAAGATATAAAACACCATCTTTGGGTGTGGTATTAGTTGATTTATAAGCTAAGATACCCGCTGCTTGCGCAAGCGCTTCAACAATCAGCACGCCAGGCATCACCGGACGCTCTGGAAAATGCCCCACAAAAAATGGTTCATTAATAGTGACATTTTTTAAAGCAACTAAACTTTCGCCTTCCTTGATCTCCATCACGCAATCAACCAACAAAAAAGGCGGTCGATGCGGAAGATATTTTAAAACTTCGTGAATATCCATAACTGGTTTCATGTTGCTTTTCTCTCTACTAATTCAGCTAATAAATGTTCTAATTGAGTCACGCGTTCCATTAGTTTGTCTAAACGTTGCACTCTAGCACTGTTTTTTCGCCATTCTAAATTGGAAACTAACCCACCAATCCCTGATGAGTAAACACCAGGCGCGCGAATGGATTTTGATACTTCCGTTCCCCCGGTAATAACCACATTATCTGCAATAATCAAATGACCCGCAAAACCTGTTTGTCCACCGACTAAACAATTTTTACCGATGATAGTACTGCCTGAAATACCAACACAAGCAGCAATCGCAGTATGTGCACCAATCTGCACATTATGAGCAACTTGGATCAAATTGTCTAGTTTAGCACCTTCTCCAATAAAAGTATTATTAATAGCACCTCGATCAATTGCGCAATTAGCGCCTATTTCAACATCATCTTCAATAGTCACACCGCCTAACTGAGGGACTTTATGCCATACCCCACTATTTTTTGCAAAACCTAATCCGTCGCTACCTATTACAGTACCACTGCCAATTATCACCCGTTTTCCAACTTTAACTTGTTGATAAAGTGTCACATTTGCATATAAATAGGTATTAAGTTCAATGTGACAAAAATCGCCTATCACACAGCCCGGACCTACAGTGACACCTGCGCCAATAGTCACATTGTTACCAATCACACACTGGGCAGCTATTTTAGCAGAAGGATCGATTTTAGTATTTTTCCCTACAACAACACTTGGATGAATGCCTTGAGCAAAATTAGGTTTTTCTTCAAAAAAAGTAGCTATTTTTGCGTAAATATAATAAGGGTCGCGACAAATCAGTGCATTGACTGGACACATTTCTGCTTCATTTTGTTGTAATATAACAGCAGCTGCCTTTGTGTCAGGTAAATATTTCTTGTAAAGTGGATTCATCAAAAAAGTAATACACTCCACACTGGGTGCATCAATCGTGCAGACTCCCTTGATCAACGTACTGGAATCACCTTTAATAGTAACGTCTAAACCTTGAGTGAGCTCTTTTAAAGTATATTTTTTGTTTTCTTTTAACATTTTTTGCAACCAAAACTATAGTATCACCATTCCCGCGTTAGCGAGAATGGTGTGAATTAGCTATAAGCTATTTAGCATTATCAAATTCTTGTGAAACTTGCTTGGTAATATCAGCACCATCATTAGAATAAATCACCGCTTGTGAATCCAATACTAACGAATAACTATTCTTTTTAGCAATACCAGAAATAATTCCGTTCAACTGAGCCAAAACATTTTTCATAATTGCATTTTGTTCTTTACTTAAATCTTGTTGAAACGCAGCAGCATCTTTAGCCAAAGCTGCTTGATCGTCTGTTACTTTTTTCTTCAAAGCATCTTTGTCTTTTTGACTCATTGTCGCAGATTCTTTTTTGTATTTGTCTAACTCAGCTTGCAAACTCTTTTGCTGAGCCACTAAATTATCGCGACGAGAGTTAAATTTACTTTGTAATTGTTTGTTAAGACTAGCAATTTTTGGGGATTGCTGAAACAACTGTTGCACATTGACTACAGCAATAGATAGCTGAGCAGGTTGATTTGCTGCATAAGCATGACTTGCCATAGCGCCCATTAGCAAAAAAGAACTAAAAATAGCTAACACTTTTTTCATAACTGTCTCCAAATTAAAGTATAAATCCTATTACCTAAAAACGTTAAACTTCTTAATAAGTTGCATAGTATCGCATGTTTATCCGAAATTAGCACCTAGTGAAAACTGGAAATATTCATCATGATCGCCTTGTCGATGATTAAGCGGATGCGCATAACTGACGTCAATTAGCCCCATAGGTGTTAGCCAATCTGCTTCAATACCTGATGAAAATCGAATAGGTCCTGAACCTGTGCCATCATATTGTTCATTATTGAAAGTATCGTAAGTATTCCCTGCATCGATAAATACACTAGTCCGTAAATTACTGGAAACATGATTAGGAATCGCTAATCCTAAACTGCCATCTACCAATAAATTACCCCCCGTTGGTTTATTATTAGAATCACGTGCACCTAAAGTGTTACCTTCATAGCCACGAACAGAATCAATACCACCTGCATAAAAATTCTTATAAAAAGGAAAATTGGTCGGTCCATCGGAACCATTTCCATAGCCGATTTCTGTTCTAGCCATAGAGACAAAATTATACGGTAAAGGAAAATAAGCACGGGTTTTATAATCTAAAATATAATAAGTTAAACCATCTTTTTGTGCCGGCAAATAAACATTCGCCCCAATTGAATGCAACATCCCACTCGTCGGGAAAATATATCTATCTCGACTGTCTCGTGAAAAACTTGAGATAAGATCAATTTGTTGAAAATGGCGGCCATGTTTTTCAACAAAATCAGCCACTTGCTCTGACACTTCCGCAGGATCGCTATTTAAACTAATAAGAGTATTTTCATAACCATAGCCTAATTGCAACCGGTTAAAAACTCCTAACTCTTGACCCAATGGAAAACTAAAAACATCAGCAAAAGTATATTGATTCGTGCTATAACTTTGCGTCGAGTTAGACCAATTAGGATCAAACCTAGAATAAGAAAAACTCAAAGAACGACTCACACCATCTGGGGTAAAATAAGGATCGACATAATGTATGCCATAATATTGCTGATAATGACTACGCGTGAAGTCAAATCCTAAAGTATTACCAGTTCCTAAAAAGTTCTTTTGATTAAGACCTGCGCCAATCAAGAAATGATCTAATTGAGAATAGCCAATATTAAAGCTTGCAGTTGCCGCACTGTCTTCTGTGACTTTATAATTAATATCAACTTGATCATCACTGCCTTCTACTGGTTGAACAGACATATCAACGTCTTTAATATAAGGCAATCGATTTAAACGACGTTTAGATTGCGCTAACAATTTTGTTTTTGCCAAAGAAGATTCCATTTGCTCCATTTCACGGCGCAAAACCACGTCATTCGTCTTAGTATTATTACTATAAGTAATATAGCGCACATATGTTAATTTACCGGGCTTCACATGAAAGACTAAGAAAACTTGATGTCGCACATCATCAATTTTAGGCTCCATAATAACATCTGCTGAAATATAACCTTTTTCACCTAGAGCATCTGTAATAGCTTTTTCAGCAGCCATTACTGCTTTACGCGTAAAAATATTGCCTGGTTTTATTTTGATAAAACTAATCATTTTATCTCGCGGCAAAATTAAATCGCCCGTCACATCAAATCCACTGACAGTGTATTGCGCACCTTCATCGATCACTACGTTCACAAAAATAGATTTACGATCTGGCGTCACCTCAACTTGCGAGGAAATAATCTTAAAACGAATATAACCATGATCTAAATAAAAATTACGTAAATTTTCCAGACTCTGTTCTAATTTTTCTGCAGAATAACGATCCTTTTGCGTAAAAATAGTAAAAAGACCGGGTGTAGATAAAGTAAGCTTTTTATCTAATTCTTTTTGACTAAAAGTATGATTGCCAATAATATTTATTCCACGCACTTTAGCAACTAAGCCTTCTGAAATAATAATTTGCACCAACACGCGGTTACGCGGCATGGGTGAGATGCGCACATCAACTCGCGCATTATAACGTCCTAGTTCATAATATTGATTTAATAAACTTTGTGTGACTCGATCTAATACTGCACGATCATAGACTCGACCTTCTGCAACATTGACCCCTGTCATGACTTCTTTTAGTTTATCTTTAGGAATAGTCGAATTACCGGTAATTTTTAATTGACCAATTGTCGGCCGCTCGACCACATGAATCACTAAAATATTATTAATCCGACTTAAAGAAATATGATCAAAAAATCCGGTATTATATAAAGCCTTAATAATATCCGCCGTCTGTGCGGGTGTAAGATGATCGCCTGCTTTAACAGGCAAATAAGAATAAACCGTTTCACTGCTCACACGTTGCAATCCAACGATTTCAATTTTTTTAATATAAAAAGAAGAGGACGCAGCGAACGCAACGTTGATTAGAAAATAGAAACTGATGATTAAAAGCAAAATTATTTTTTTCATATTATTATCGCAACTTTATCCTAAAAAATGACGAAGCAATTATGGCTTTCATCTGAGCGGACAATTATCCTGATTTTTTTATATAAAATCTACTGTCTTAGTTATTATTTAACCTAACCAATAAGCGCCCAAAGCAAAAACAGGTGCTGCAGCCATTAAGCTATCTAATCGATCTAATAAACCACCATGCCCAGGCAAAATTTGGCTAGAATCTTTTAAACCCACATTACGTTTACACATACTTTCAACTAAATCACCGACTATTGAAAATAAAACCGTGACCCAGCCTATTAAAAAAGCTAAAGGCCATGTGGCAAATTCAACTTTTGTTACAACTAACGTTAAAAGAATCACAAAGCCTGCACCAATGATTGCGCCTATTAATCCTTCCCAACTTTTTCCTGGACTAACCGCTGGGATTAATTTATGTTTTCCCCATTTTTTACCAGCAAAATACGCAAACGAATCCGCAGACCAAATTAAAATAAATAAAAATAATAAGATTAAAATACCATTTTCTGCATTACGAATTAAATTAATAGCGAGCCACGCAGGAATAATCACTATTAGACCCATCACACCCAATAGCCCTTTATTTTTACCCCAGAAAAAACTCCCTTTTGGATAAAAAATAACAAAAAACAGCATAATAATCCAACAGGCAACTGCAACATATAATACATTCACTAATGGCAACCAAAATGCAAGAAACATCATGATAATAAAAATAAGACAATAACCTAATCGAGGGAGAAAAGTTTTAAATCCTAAAAATTGTGACCACTCCCAGCCACACCCTATCACAACTAAACTAGTCAACAAACAAAATAATTGTGGGTTAAGCTTAAATAATAAAAAAACAAATAAAGCAATCAAGATCGTTGCTGTCAAAATACGTTTTTTAAGCATTAAGCATGGTGTCCTTCTACTAATTGTTCACTGATCGCACCAAAACGCCGTTCACGATGCGCATAAGAATGCAGTGCTTTCTCTAATTCAGTTACATTAAAATCAGGCCAGTATACATCAGTAAAATAAAGTTCTGTATAGGCTAATTGCCATAATATAAAATTACTGATACGCATCTCCCCGCCGGTGCGAATAAATAAATCAGGATCAGCTAAATCTGCAAACGATAAATGACTTTGAATAATCTCTGGGGTGATCTTATCAACTGTTAATTGCCCCTCTTTAAGTTGCAAGGCAATTTTATTAAAAGCTTGGGTAACATCCCATTGCCCGCCGTAATTAGCCGCTAATAATAATTTAAGACCCGAATTTTTCGCGGTTAATTTTTGGGCGCGGGCAATTTGTTTTTGTAACTTTTGATCAAACTGACTGCAATCGCCAATTACCCGAAACTGTACATTTTGTTCATGTAGTTTTTTAGCATCGCGCTGTAGCATAGTCGTAAAAAGCTGTAATAAATAACTCACTTGATCCGCTGGGCGCCGCCAATTTTCACTACTAAAAGCAAATAAAGTCAGTACTTCAATATTTTTTTTTACACAATACTCAACCACTTGATGCGCAACTGTCAATCCTGCTTTATGTCCGGCAACATGGGGGATATGCTTTTTTTTAGCCCAGCGGCCATTGCCATCCATAATGATTGCAATATGCCGCGGAAGTTTGGTTGAGTTCATTCAATCTAAATCGCCATTAAATCTTTTTCTTTAGCTGCCATTAATTGATCAATTTCAGCTATATATTTATCTGTTATTTTTTGAATAGAATCTGTCAGACGGCGTTCTTCATCTTCTGCTATTTCTTTTTTCTTCAATAATTCTTTAAAAGAGTTATTCGCATCGCGCCGTAAATTTCGCACACTGACTCGCGCAGTTTCTGCTTCATTGCGGACAATTTTAGTTAAATCTCGACGGCGTTCTTCAGTCAAAACCGGCAAAGGAACACGAATAATTTCGCCAGATGTTGCAGGATTTAACCCCAAACCAGATATTTGAACGGCTTTTTCAATCACAGGAATGAGCCGTTTTTCCCATGGAGTAATCACTAAAGTACGCGCATCTCCCACGGTAATATTAGCGACTTGCGATAAAGGCGTTTCATTTCCATAATAATCAATGCGTAAATGCTCTAAAAGACTAGGATGAGCCCGGCCTGTTCTTAATTTTGCCATTTCTTGTTTAAATGATTCGATGCTTTTTTGCATGCGAACTTCAGTTTCTTGAATGACTTTATGCATGGTTTTTTCCTCCTTGTATTAAAGTACCCATTTTGTCGCCTAACACAATTTGCAACAATGCTTCTTTTTTATTCATATTGAAAACACGCAAAGGTAAAGCATGTTCTTGGCATAATAAAATCGCATTGAGATCCATCACGCCTAAACGTTCTTTGATCACATCGTCATAACTCAATTCGGCATATTGTTCTGCATTGGGATGCTTGATAGGATCAGCTGAAAAAACCCCATCGACTTTAGTCGCTTTAATTAAAATATCTGCACCAATTTCAATACCGCGCAAAGCAGCAGCAGAATCTGTTGTTACCAAAGGATTACCCGTACCGCCCACAAAAATAACCACATGATTTTGTTCTAATGCGGAAATCGCATGCAAACGATTATAACAATCTACCAATCCAGGCATAGACAAAGCAGACATCACTTTGACAGGAATCTTTTTTTGATCTAATGCATCACGCAACGCTAATCCATTAATCACTGTTGCAAGCATCCCCATTTGATCAGCGGTCACGCGATCCAATCCTGCGGTATAAAAATCTGATCCCCGCACTAAATTTCCACCACCAATCACCAATCCTACTTGTACACCTAATTTAGTAATACGTGTAATCTCAGCGCCTATTCGTGAAAGTTTACTAGGATCGATACCATACATATGATCGCCTTGCAAAGCTTCTCCACTCAACTTCAGTAAAATACGTTTATAAATCGGTGATTGATTCACTTGACTATCCATAAGTTTATCCGCCACTTTGTTCTTGTATTTGTGATCTGACTGCTTCAACAAAATCCTCTTTTTCTTTTTCAATGCCTTCACCGACTTCATAACGGGTGAAAGAAAGCACTTTAGCGCGATGCTTATTTAATAATGATTGAACGGTCATATCAGGTTCTTTAATAAACGGCTGACCTACTAAGCTTACTTCGTCTAAGTATTTTTTAAGACGGCCATTCACCATTTTTTCAATAATATCTTGCGATTTCCCACTACTAGCCGCTTGCGCCATATAAATTTCTTTTTCTTTAGCAATAATATCTGCTGATACTTCTTCAGGCTTCACCACTAATGGCTTACTAGCAGCAATATGCATAGCGATATCTTTAGCAAGAGCCTGATCGCCTCCTTCTAGAGAAACTAAAGTACCAATGCGGCTGCCGTGTAAATAAGCGCCTAAAAAATTTGGGTTATCAATCACCACCATGCGACGGATATGCACATTCTCACCGACTTTGGCAACTAAGGTTTGTCTTGCCTCTTCGATGGAAATACTTTGGCTTAGTAGTGTTAATTGATTTAACTGATCAAGATTAGCAGCATGACTAGCAAGCGCTGTATCTGCCAGGGCATTCACAAAACTTAAGAAATTTTGATCTCGCGCAACAAAATCTGTTTCACAATTGACTTCGATAATCACACCGCGTTTACCATCAGCTGAAACACGAATAACAATAATGCCATCTGATGCCACACGGTTTGCTTTTTTAACTGCTTTGGCTGCACCGGTTTTGCGTAATTCCTCAATCGCACGTTCAAAATCACCTGCTGTTGCTTCTAATGCTTTTTTACAATCCATCATGGGCGCACCTGTCGCCTCACGTAATTCTTTAACCTGTGCTGCACTGACTGACATAACAACATCGCTCCTAATCTTAATCTGCTATTTAAGTTATATTTAAGCTTGCCCTTCATCATCTAGTTTCAGCTCTTCTTTGGCTGGCTCTTCATCTATTTCAATTAATTCTTCTTCAGCAGTAATGGAACTAGCTGAACGTGCTTCTAAAATAGCATCGGCTGCAGCGCGGGTGTATAACTCGATAGAACGAATAGAATCATCATTACCAGGAATAATATAATCAATGCCTTTAGGGCTATTATTAGTATCTACAATGCCAATAACAGGGATACTTAAACGATTGGCTTCTGCAATGGCAATTTTTTCATGACCCACATCGATCACAAATAAAGCATCTGGCAAGCCGCCCATATTTTTGATACCGCCCAGACTACGTTCTAATTTTTCTTTTTCGCGGGTTAGACCTAAAATTTCTTTTTTATTCAATCGGCCGAAAGCATTTTTTTCAAACATATTTTCTAATTCTTTTAAGCGTTTAATCGACTGACGAATGGTTTTATAATTAGTTAACATCCCGCCTAACCAACGATGATCGACATAAGGCATACGGCAACGCACAGCTTGATCGCGAATAATTTCATGGGCAGCAGGTTTTGTACCGACGAATAATATCTTACCTTTTCTGGAAGCGATTCCACCCATGAAGTTCATGGCATCAATCAGCAAAGGCAAAGTGCTTTCAAGGTTAATAATATGAATTTTATTGCGGGCGCCATAAATATAAGGGCCCATTTTGGGGTTCCAGCGGCAGGTTTGATGACCAAAGTGTACGCCTGCTTTTAACATATCACGCATTGAAATTGAAACTGTCATTACTTAAATCTCCTAAAGTTTGGGTTAAGCCTCTATGTATCCTCTTTAGCCAACCTTATTTTATCTTAATTTATAAGGCACCCAGCTTTAAGAGTTATGATACATATGTGGGGTTTAAATTTTAATTGCTTCTCGAAGTGGGTCTTTATACCATAGACAGCAGTTTTCAACAATATGTGAATATAAATTATGAGTATTTCCATTAAGACCGCTGATGAAATTGAAAAAATGCGTGTTGCAGGAAGATTAGCAGCTCAAGTATTAGAAATGATTGCACCCTATGTGAAACCTAATATCACGACAGATGAACTTAATCAAATATGTCATGATTATATTGTCAATGTACAACAGGCTATTCCTGCCCCTTTGAATTATAATGGTTTTCCTAAATCAATTTGTACTTCTGTTAACCATCAAGTCTGTCACGGCATACCTGGGTCTCGTATATTAAAAGAAGGTGATATAGTCAATATTGATATTACCGTCTTAAAAGATGGCTATCATGGCGATACCAGTGAAATGTTTATGGTGGGCAACAAGCCTTCTATTTTGGCTAATCGTTTGATTAAAGTGACTTTAGAGTGCCTTTATCTAGGCATAGAACAAGTCAAACCAGGCAATCATTTTGGCGATATCGGCTTTGCGATCCAACAACACGCTGAAAAAAATAGATTTTCAGTGGTAAGAGAATATTGCGGTCACGGGATTGGTCGGATTTTTCATGAACCGCCGAATGTTTTACATTATGGCGAAAAAGGGACTGGTGAGGAAATAAAACCAGGGATGATTTTTACGATTGAACCAATGATTAATGCAGGAAAACGATTTGTAAAACTGCTTCCCGATAAATGGACAGTTGTGACAAAAGACCATAGTCTATCAGCCCAATGGGAGCATACGATTTTGGTAACAGACTCTGGATTTCAAGTCTTAACTCGGAGGGAAAATGAGATGATTGGTAGCATCTCAAAAAAATTGATTTAATTTCGCTGCCTGCGATTAATTCGTATCATGGCTATTAGGCTGCTCAGCCTTCCCAAAAGATAGAGGGGGCAGTTAAAAATTTTACCATCAAACTTTAGATTCATAGAGGATATTCTTATTGCCAGATTGGGTTCGTATTTTTGAATGTATGTCGTTAAACTCTTCTTTTTTGTAGAAATACCAGATTTAACCTCCACGGGATAGATCAAATCATTAAGCTGCAAAATAAAATCTAACTCAGCTTGCCCGGCGCTGGTCCAATAGAATGCGCCATAACCTTGACGTGTCAGTTCTTGTGCTACGTAATTTTCGATAAGCGCGCCTCGGAATTCTTGAAAAATCTCATCGCCATAAATAATAGCTTTTGCGGACAGCCCTGACATTGCGCCCAACAAACCAACATCTGCCAAATAAATTTTAAAAATATCATGTTTGATATAAGCACTAAGCGGAAGCTTTGGTGTTGATGTATTGTAAACTTTATGAATTAAACCTGCTTCCATTAACCACTGTATGGCAATTTCAAATTCTTGTGCTCGTGCGCCTTTTCGTATTGCAGAGTATATGAATTTTTTATTTTCTTTAGCAAGCTGACTTGGAATAACATCCCAAACTTGATTAATTTTCATAATATTATTTGCAGGAGCGTGTTTTGCAAAATCTAGTCGATAAGAATCAAGAATATTTTGTTGTATTACTCTAATGGTATTTACATTTTCATTTTTAATATATTCAAGAACAGCGGCAGGCATGCCACCTGTATACACGTAATCTTTAAAAATTTTAAGTAATTTCTCATGTAATAATATAGGTAAAGGCTCTATATTTTCTATATTTTCTATAAACTGAATCAGGTTATTATCGCATGTGGCCTGTAAAAATTCATCGAAACTGAATGGGTATAGATTCAAAAAATCGACTTTCCCTACAGGAAATCCTTTGCTGTTTGCAAGGGTAATCCCTAAAAGAGACCCTGCGGCACAAATATGATATTCATTAGCAGATTCATTAAAATATTTTAAGCTATTAAGAGCGTTGGGGCACTCTTGAATTTCATCAAAAATAATTAATGTGTTTTCTGGTTTTATTTCTGCAGCCGATTCAATCGATAAAATTTTTAAAATATCTTTAGGTTTCAAGCTTCCTGAAAATAAATCATGCAATTGAGGCGAGCTTTCAAAGTTAAAGTAAGCAACATTTTCATACTCAAGAGCACCGAATGTTGTCAAACTATAAGTTTTCCCTACTTGCCGCGCTCCTCTAAGAATAAGCGGTTTTCGAGAATCCCCTAACTTCCAGAGCTTTAATTTTTCAAATATTAATCGTTTCATGAGATTATTGTAACATAAATATGCATAATATTACAATTAATTATTTAATAATATGTTGTTTATTACATTTATTCATTCGTAAAAATGCATACCAAAAAATACAGATAGCGACTTAAAAAAGACAAATATACTTCGCGTCTGTGGCTGGTAGATTTTCTTTGCCAAAGAAAAAAATGGCGGATCATGATGCAAAAGCTCATCTAATCCACCAAAACAGCTAATGTCTTATTTGTTTTTTAATGGACAATTAGCGACAGAAAAGGACTGCGGCGAACACATTTCGGTAGGTTGTGATTGCACCCAAGAAGAACCCGTTTTTATCACTGGAATATAATTTTTCGAGTGTATTTGAACATAAGATAAAAAGTCAGACGTGTAATAGGTTGACGATACTTCATCATCATAATAGATAGCTGACATGAAAAAATATGTTCCATCAGCTGCTGCTACTGCATCCCATTTGTCAGTTGATCCTCCTTCCATTTTGCAGGTTCCTCCCGCACAGGTTATTTTTGATGGAAAATAAATAAAATCCGCAGATAAAATAGCATTTGGACTTATTTCACAATTTTTTACTGAAATGGTTACATCATCATCGAGGTTTTCAAAAGTAATATTATTTGATCCGATATTTGTCCCGTTATTTAAATCAGACCAATTATAGGTTTTATAAAGTGTTAATTGGTTCTGTTGCTCTTTGAGAGCTATTTGAATGGGTAAAGAATAATATTTTGTTTGATTAATATCAATTTCTTCCGCGATAGAATCATCCGATGAAATTCTAATAATTGCAGCACCACTAGGGTCAATGATATCGCATTGAATATCATGATAACCAGGCCATTGCGGTATATTGACATCAAATGTTATTTTTTGTCTCGGTGCTATATCACCAATATCAAAATGCACTGGCTTTGTGTCAGCATAAGTACTAGTTACTAATAGTAAAGTTGTTAAAAATAATTTAATTTTTCGCATTTTGTTTACCCACTATTATATAACAATTAGAAAAAGTAACGGATTCACTATCATCAAAGTTGTAGACACTCATCTTAATTGGACTAGTGGTGGTACAGCTGTTGCATGGAAAATTATGAAAAAGCAGTGTGTTATTTTTTTCAATTAATTTATCTTGAAAAGGATAGGTCAAAATCATATCGTTAATCGAAGTAATGGGTATTGGATATAAAGAGGGAGGGACTTGGTCACCAATGATTTTTATATTAAGAATCGGCTGATAAGAAGTAATATCCATACCCGTCATATCACAGGAAATATCATATAAAACACCGGCTGACATTTGTTGATAAGGCAAATCGAAAGTGACCGTTTGATGGGCTTTTACATCTCCGCCATTAAAATAGATAGGATGACTGCTTTGACTATTATCAGCTAGACTATTTTGCCCGAGCAATAGTAAAGCCGTACTTATAAAAATTTTCTTCATTTTTTTCCTATTAGACTGTTTCGTATATGTTTTGGTAATTATTCGTAAAGAGGTCGGATTATACATAATCAGCTAACGTATTCAACCTATAGAAATAATTTTTTAGGCCAAAATA